>JAAUXT010050290.1_pt1 | contig 13022 bp, 13 predicted proteins | sample 7278171 | NCBI WGS metagenome assembly JAAUXT01 (sample SAMN14350112, study PRJNA611818) | marine sediment metagenome | isolation source: surface marine sediment (1.8m) | place: French Polynesia: Moorea | collected 2018-08
AGTGATTTCACCGATTTCCCTTTCCAGAGACATGCGCAGCCTGTCCAGATTTGGGTACTCCCTTCCCCTGAGTTTCCTTTTAAGGTAGGGGAAGAGGAAGAAATCGCAGGGCGACAGATCTGGCGAGTAGGGGGGGTGAGGAATCTGTCACCACTCCATTTCCAGAAGAGCTCTGCGCACATCCCATCCCCTATGCGCCGGCGCATTGTCCATATGCAAGTGGATCCTGTGATTCTGTTGCCACTGAGCTCTCCTGCGCAACCTCAAGACTTGCCAAACTTCACGGATGATTGGCTCAAAAACCCTCCGGGTGATTGTCCTGTTCTCAAAGTACTGGGTGTCCACAAGACCACGGATGTCAAAAAATGGAATCACCATCATTTTGGCACAGTTCCTTGACCGCAGCGCAACTTGAGGATGATTCTCATCAGCAGTAATCCATTGCTTGTTCTCAGTTCTGGATCCAGGTTCATGCAGGTAGAACCACGCCTCGTCTGTGGTGATGACCCAGTTGTGGAAGCGGAACAGCCTGCACCTTTGCAAAAAGTCCTGGCAAAAACGCCTTCTTTGCAGTTTCTGGTGGTCTGTCAGCACATGAGGGATTAGCTTTGCGCATCTCTTCTTCAATTTAAGGTCCTGATGCAGCAATCTGTGGGTACTCCCCACTGAAATTCCAACTGAATGAGAAATCCGGTTGATGGACAGACTCTTGTTACCCTCAAGGAGAACTTTCACTTGTCGGAATCGGCGCCTTGTTCTTGCTCTCTGTGGTGCTCCGGGCCTCCAGATGTCCCCAAGCTTCGTGCGTCCGGTTTGGAAGGCTTGGCACCAGCCAAAGACACTGCTCCTGGAGTATGAGTACTGTCCGAAAATCCTCTGCATCTCTGGAACAATGTCCTTTGGTCTCATGTTCAGTTTCAGTGCAAACCACACACAAACACGTTGCACAAGGTGATGTGGAATCCGCATGGACATCTTTGCACATTTGCACTCCATCTCGATGAAAAATACGTCCGCACAGTCCGCACAGTGTAGCACTTGTTGTGCCCTGATCAAGGACACGCACTGGCATGACCTTGACAAGTGTAGTCTCGCTGAGTCATGGCACCACTCAGCAGACCGACCGCAAGAACATGCTCAGTCCAAGAATTAAATGAGGGAGCCTCGTACAAGTGAACCAGAGACCACGCTATGTAATCACCGTGTCTTGTTCGTATTCCAGGATTTTTGTGTAAAGATGCATCCGTTCCTTTTCGTCATTTGACATTCCACCCATTGATGCCAACCGTCTGCGAAAAAAAAGACCAAAGACAGAAATGCCCCAAAGTTCAATGTTCAGGACAACTCTTCTGATTCCATGAAATTTTGCTGCGACTTTGGGTACGGTGCACTGATCAAAATGCCGAGTGCAAAACCAACTTGGCTGCTTCTTGTTGAAATCTCTTCTGTCTTTCTTCTAGTTTCTTCGAGAGCTGAAAGCGGTCAAGGGTACACGCAAAATGCAGTGCGGAGTCACGTTCTTTGTTGCTGTCAACGCTGCCCAGTTTCAGTCCAAAAGGATACAGCAAGCTGTCTGGCTCTTGCTATCGCCATATTTTCTGCCATCTGTCTCTGTAGTGTCAGACTCTGAAACGAACAAAATGTCCAAACACCTTAGTTTTGTTAGACTTCGTTTGTCCACGTTCAGCAAACAAAACAACAGCGGCAAACTGACGTCAAGGACACGTTCGTGCAAACCAATATGAAGTCATACTCTACCATGTTTGTGCTGCTCGAGGACGGTCTTTGGCTGAGTTTCGCCATTCTGTTTTTGTACGCCAGCATCAGTTGTTCATTCTGTCTCTGTGCAGCCTCAATTGGTGTCAGACTTCTTGTTCTACAACGTCGAGAAATGTTGGTCTGTAACTTGTCCTCACAGGAACCGCACAAATGTAAACGAAATTTTTGACACAAACATTCTACCTTCGGGCTGTTTCGTCCACCACTTGTCCAGCAGGCGCATTGTTTGTCGCGTGTTGAGATGGGTTTGGCACAAATGCACCTGTAACACACTGAGTGGGCGTGGCCGGTGGTACAAGACTCTCTTTGCTGTTTCCTGTGCATGAAATTTGCAATGGAATCAAACACTGCAGACAACGTGGCGAGTGCTCTTCTTCGTGAAAACAAACCATGACCAACAGAAACCTCATTTACGAGAAGCAAAGTATCCTTTGGCGTGTGTTTTTGTTCTGCGTAAATCCACCCGATTCTACTTGCCAGCCTTCACCACTGCAGAAACTTGTGGAGTTGACAGGAAAACGTCCAACAATTTCTCTATTCTTCCAATACACTGCTGCCCCAAGTTCACGCATTTTCCACTGCTTTTTGTGAACACTGACAACAAACAGACTGACTAGTGTTGGGTGTAAGCATGTGTAAACGTAGTCCATTGCAACAGTACATTTTCGCTGCTCACTCTGGACCAGTGTCGATTTGGCAGGATTCATTGCGTTTTCTGTCTTCCGCTGGGGTGACACTTCGAAATAAATTTCTGTGCAAACACGAACAAACAAAATACGGAAGCGCACGTACCTGGTTGTTGAGCATCGGACAAAAGGATCTGCACGATGTACTGAACACATTTCAAGTAGTGAATGTAAGCATCCTGCAAGTGCGCAATGAGAACCATTTATCGCAGACCTTCAGAAGGGAAACATGTTCCAGTTTAATTTTTACACGCCGCTTGAATAGAAGTTTGTCGGACAGACGCCACAGTCAATCTTGAGGACAAGAAACGAACAATGACAAGGAGATTGGATGGGTCTGCAGTTACAGCTGTAGATGACAGACAGAATCCAGTCTGAGCGATAATTGGGGAAGAGACGTCTGAAGTTCAGAAGAGGCTATTCCGTTCACTTAATTTGTTAAATTCTCGAGTAATAACAGCAAAAAGTTACGCACAACACAGAAGATATGCCATGAACACCACCAGTTTCGGGAAACTCTGGATTCCAGAAATGATTGAACTCAACCCACCATTTGCCTGTCTTCTCCATCAAGTTTCAGGGCTTGAGAAACTGCTCTCATAGCCGCTCCTATATTCAGGTCAGCACTGCAAGACATTGTTTGAACTATCCAATGAGACGTTTCAGACTGCCACAGCACAGGTGAGGTGTTCACTGCACAAAAATATTGTGACTTCAAAACCGAGTGTTGTAGCAGAAGAACCCACGTGACAACTCCCGGTTCTCTTTACAGAGGAAAACCCGGTCCAACTTACAACTGTTGCTAGACCCAACAACATATCATGCATATGTTGCTTTTTCTCTTATTAGTTTTCATTTTTTCATTTTTGTTTAGTTTATAATTTTTGTATTTACTATTCCTTGTATAATGACTGCATCATTTCAGAAAGTCCTGTACTTCAATGGTATTTTCTTCATGGAGAATTGACGACAACATCGGTTGTTTGTGGCGCGAACTTTGCAGAGAAGCGAACGCGTGCAGAACGAAGATGGCGGACGAAGATTTGACCATCGAGGATTTAAACGCTATGAGGGTCGTGGACCTCAAAAAGGAATGCGACAAAAGACGGCTCTCGAAATCAGGGACAAAGAAGCAGCTAATTGAAAGATTGAGAGTGGTATGGCATCAGTTCACTTCATTGCATCGAAGAGTCCTGCTCCCCAAATCTTCATCCTGACTCTCCTCCAGAAGTGCTCTGTCTATCAATTTTGAAGAGCTTGGGAATTGATTTCTGTCAGCTGCACAAGATCTGAGATGTGTTTCCCTGCTCTCCAAACATCCAAAGAACCAATTTCCCGAAATAGAGTCTACTTTGTGTCTGGATTTGCCTGAACTCTCACCCTTCCCTTCCCCAGTGTAAGCTGCCAAGACAGTATACTTGGTTCTGCATGTGTTCGTTTTCCACGACAGGCCTTTTCAGCCCGGTGTTTCTGTTGGGAACGCGGGCGAGTAGGAGGGGTAGAGTGGGCTTTTCCAGGGTTTGGGGGGGGGGAGGGGCTTGGGCTGGCGGCAGAGGAATTGGTTCGTGTTGTGCGCCGGGACAATCAGTTGCGTGTACGAGGGGCTTTCAACTTCTGCCTTCCGAAACATAGTCATGATACCATTGAAATCAAATGGTGTCATGACCATTTTTCGGAAGCCAGAAGTCGAAAGCTCTACGAGACGTACGAGCGTATTTGGCTCAACAAGTTCCCGTTCAATTGATTCGTGGCCACATCAAACAAAATGGGCTGCTCAAAACAAAGACCTCTTGTCACAAAATGACCCAGAATCCAGATTGTGAGTGCGGACGTGAGGCACCACGGAACAAATCTTGTTGCACACCCGTTCAATTTTGTGCATTTGCTTTCAGGTGTTAGATGTCGAAAAGGCGAAGGCGAGCATGCCGCAACAAGAAGAAGGTGAGTGGCAACAAACAAATACAATGGCGCAAGCGGTGCACTGAAACAAAACAAGTCAAGTGACGACTCGAGAATTAATTTACAGACCCAACATCAAATTGATCTTGAAGGGGAAGTGGGTTTTCTGACCTGAAACTCACGCATGTTGTTTGTTCAATTTCAGGCGAGGCACCGCCTATCGATGAGGTATTTCCAGGGTTATATTGGGTTCGAATTCCAAGAGATTGTCAAGCAAGGAATTTTGCCAGAAAGTTTGTCGGTCAAATGTAAGTCGATCATGTTGAGCAATTTTGCTTGTTCACCAGGTGGCAATGGACAACGATGTCATCAAGGAATACATGGCAAAACGTCAAGAAATGTTTGCACAACAAAAACAGGCCAAACGACGTTGGGAAGGTACGAACGTGATTTTGTCCCAAGTAGTGCCAAAGAGTGGAAATTTTCTCGCTCAGTTTGCTCACAAGTAGTTCCTGCAGACTTGCAAAATTGTTGAAAGCTGCGAAACACCAGTTTGTATCAAATTTTACAGAACAACAAGCTGATAGCGAGTTAAGTCAGGATGAGGATAAAACAGAAACGAGTGAATCCGCTAAAGGTATACAGGCGCACATGTGTATCTAGTAGTGGAGGATTTCACCTACATTTTAGTATGCTAGAAACTTCTTACCGTGCTGACGATCACTTCCTGTCACTTTTCAGTTGTTAGATATCCTTTGATCTTGCTTTCTAGAGTGTGAGTGTGAAGTTTAAGTTTGACCAGAAATTCTAACAATCACAGCACGAAGCTTTCACTTCGTCTCAAATAAATCAGATGTCCACACACTTGCTGCTGAGTTGGGGGTGGGGCAGTACTTGCTTCTGTCAGACAAAAACTCATCTCTGCTTGGCAACCAAAGTTCCCTTGAGATGGGCTTCCACAACACACTGCAAACGAACTTCAACACTTGGCACTCTGTCGGCCTCAACAGGTTGATTTTGGCTGATGTTAAAATGATGAACATTTGCAGACGACGAGGAACCTGAAACCAAAAGACTCAAAGTGTCTCCAGAACGAGAAAAATCACCATCTCCTGCGAAAGACTCTCCTCGAAGATCGAGACGCTCCCGCCGGACGTCGGAGAAAGGGGACGGCGAGCCTGCAGCCGTCAGTCCGAGGAGAAGCCAGAGGCAAAGGCAGAAATCAGATCCAGTTTCTGATGACAGTGAAACTCGCATGGAAAATGGAGAGGGTTCAGAAGATTCTCGCCGGATCGTCGTGGCAAAAGAACCGTCCTCCGAGCCAGAACGAGAAGAGTCCCCCGCGAAAGAAAGAGAAGACCCTGCACAGAAAGACTCTCCACCAAGAGAAACGCCTTCCGACAGAACAAAAGGTATGTACTTTTCAGCTTCTCTTGTGTCGGGTGTTGGGGGGTGGCATTTGAGCAACCTTCCCGATATTGTACGACCACTGGGTGCTCTACCCTGTACGGTGCCGCGGATTCGTTCACTTTGATCTCTTGTTTCACATCAGAAGTCAAAGTGCTTTGGAGCCCTCACTCTCAAAATGAAAATATTCAATACAAAACTGCGACATTGCAGGCAGAAGCAGATCACCTTCGTCGGAAAGAGACAAATCTCCCTCGAGGGAGCGGTCTGAGGAGCTTCAGGCAGACTCGACGGAGAGACGCGTGGTGAAGGAGCGCACACCGCCCGGCGACACGAGGGACAGATCTTCGTCTTCGGAACGGGATGATTCGCCAGCTCCGGTTCAAGTCAGTGCGAAAGCGCCGGAAGAGCGAGTCTCACGCAGCCCGACACCGGACCGCAGGGTGCGCAGGAGGACGCCCACGCCGGAGAAGCGCGTCGGCAGCCGCAGCAGATCCAGTTCCAGGAGCCACAGGTCCAGGAGCTCCAGCGCTTCCAGTTGTTCTGAAGACGCGCAACCGCACATCAGGCGCTCCGTGGTGACCGCTTCTCAAGATGTGGCCGACAAGGTGAGAGGACAAAGGCACATTCATTCCTTGTGAAAAGGTAAAACTTGGTACATTTGCAACCCAACTCTGCTGGTTTGTTTGAACAGCCTTCTTTCTCCTTTGCAGAAGGCTGAACCAGAGAATGAAAGTGGCCACGCTGCGAAGGAAGAAAAGTCACCACCGGAGGACATCAAGTGAGTTCTGGTCATATTCTATCTGCTTTATTGGAACTTACGTATATTGTGGACACAAGTTTCTGAAAGCATTTGACATCGTAATCCTTGTTTTTATCGCAGGGACGACGAGGAGCCCATGGAGACCGCGGAGTCGACCAGGAAGGAGGTAATGTACACTCTCAAACGTTCCTGTTTCAGAGAGTAGGAAGGAGTTTCAAAATGTCAAATGTATTGGGAGTCTCCCTGGCCTGGTGCACAATTTGTGACCCAAAAAGGATTTGCAGATTTATCCATTCACGTGTAAACGAGGTCCATATCAGTGACGAGTAACTGGTCTTCTCCCCATTAAAACGAGCACGTTCATTTGCATTTTTTGCGTGGGTGAGTTCAAACTGCTGCTGCTGCTGCTGTTGAAAAATTTTTGACCTCTCAAGCACACACGCACCAAGAATTGATCGGATTTCTCCGCGGTGAAAGTTATTGTGTTCCTTCCTTTCAATTTAGGACGCGCGAGAAGAAGGGAAGGACGAGGAGACTGAAGAGAAGGACGAATCCAAACTCAATAAAAGCCTTTCGAGGCAAGGAAGTAAGTATCGTCAGTCTGCTGGTGAGGAAGGGCATGTGGGACGCGGGTCTTCGGGCTGTACCAACAACGTGATGCATTACTAACGACAAAGAATGAGCAGCTCGAATTGAATCGTGAGTGTGATTTGCTTTTCCATCGCCGTGTAGGTGAGGGGAACGGGGAGCGGCCGGTGAAGCGCAGGAAATGGGGCTCAACACGCGCTGTCAACAAGAAAACTTCAGTCAACATCTCAACACAGTCGCTCAAGGTATGCCTGCCCACCGCACCCCCACTCCATTGCTTCAGCGCTTGACGGGCAGAGGACGAGACCGTCAACACGGCAGACAGTTGACTTTGGTTTGTCCAACTCTGAAGATGAAGCCCTGCATTCCGAGTGTGACGTTTCTTCTTCAGGGAATCGTGCCTGACATCAAACTGGACAAATTGGACGCTCTGGGGCCGGAGCCAGTGCTGGGGGTGAACGGCCAAAAGGAGGCTCGAGGGGCGGATTCGCCGGACGAAGCGGGGTCGGTCAGCTCCGCGGAGCCGGAAGGGATTACCGCAGCCGGAGGTATGGACGTGGACGACGATTCACGAGACACCAGCAGCGAAGTGGCGCCGGCGCAGAAGGACAAGGAGTCCGTCAGGACGGTCGTCAAGGTGAGAATTTAGTCACTGCTCTGAAAACTCGGCCGTGGACTGCACGCTGTTACGTACCAACAACGCTTCACAAACAGGTCTTTCTGGCCGAGCCGTGACAGGTTCTTTGAAGCGAGCACTTTACCTCAGTGAAATTCATGGACACTCCCTTGACATGACGAGATCCGACATACTGAGAATTGACCACCTTGCAGAAGGCGGACGCCGCGGACCCGCACGACGAGGATGTGGTGACTGGCGATATTGAGGAGGACTCCGAGGACGAGCACGTGGACGCCGAGAAGGACGCCAAGGAGAAGCGTAAAGGTTTGTTACTCACTATGGCCTGTAAAATTATCAGTCTTCTGAGAGGCTTGCTGTTGGTTTGTGAAATGAAAATACACCGCGCTCAGCAAGACACTCCAGAAAAAAATTGAAAGAAGCCCTGCTCTTGAGTGTGACCAATCTACTTCTCATGTAGTTGTGGAGAAGCCGAGTGCAGGTGCGGCGTCAGCGCGGCCGGCGCGCCTGGGCATCGCGGCGGACGAGCCGACAGCGCGCCGTCGCTCCGCGTCGCCGCCTCGCAACCCGGAGAGCAACATCGTCCACGTGCGCAACCTCGTGCGGCCCTACACGCTGGGACAGCTCAAGGAACTGCTCAAAAGGACCGGAACCGTGACGGACGAGGGCTTCTGGATCGACAAGATCAAGTCGCATTGTTACGCGATTGTAAGTTTTCGATGCATCCTTTCCGCCTCTCACTTGCGGTTCTGGACTCACGACTCGTGATTCGTTTTGTTATTCCGCGTTTTCAGTACGAAAACATGGAGCAGGCCAAGGAGACTCGAAAAGCTTTGCACGGGACGCGATGGCCGACGTCAAATCCGAAAGTGTTGAGGGTAGATTTCGCCTCCCAGGATGAAGTGAGTTTGGATTCCTTCGTGTTTTTGCGAAGTGTACAAATTTTTCTGGTGTGTTGCCTGTCTGCTTGCAATCGTATCAAATATATGTTCGTTTCTCACAGTTTGACAGACACAAGGCCGGAGATTTTCCAGTCGCGTTTTCGAAGAAGAAAACTGCAGAAGAGGTGCGAGAGGAAGAGACGAAGAAACGAGCGGAAGAACGAGAAAAACGAGAAAAAGAAAGGAAGGCAAGGGTAAGCAATCTTTTGCCCACACGAGTGGTTTGGCCTCGGTGCGTGGAGAATCACATTTTCCAAAATATTTGGTGTGCCTCCCCCCCAACCACAAAGTAACATTTGTGAAAAGGGTGCGTGTTGGCGTTGGTTTGTCGAAAACTTGGCCACAATTGACAAAGTTTCTCGGAAACACAGCAGGAAGAACGAGACAAGGAGCGCGAGAAGCGGCGGCAGGACGTGCGGGAGCGAGACCGGGAGCGCGCGCGCAAAGAGCACGTGCGAGAGTGGGACAAGGACAAGGTGCGGCAGAGCAAGTCGCCGTCGCCCGGGCGCCAGCGGAGCCGCGACGACAAAGAGCGACGCCGGCCGTCGGGCGATCGGAGGGACCGAGGCCTCGACAGGGAGAAGGAGAGGGACAGAGAACATCGTAGGAGCAGGGACAGGAGAACGTCATCCAGACCCAAAGGTGGATTGGCGTCCCTTTCTCTCATGCTGCGAACATTTCTTGGTTTTATCTTCTCGTCGTGTGACGTTGCCAAGTTGTCTTCGAGGTGTTTTATTGGTCAGGGGTAACGTTGCAAATTTTCACCGAGCTTCTTGAACTCTCCAGCATAACACACAGGAAATGTTTGTTCTCTGGAGGACGGTTCCCCTTTCGGCGAATTTGCTTCTTTCTCAGAGATCGTGATGTTCTTGACTTTCAGACAAGAAGGCAGAAGAGGAGGAACCCCCCGCGAAGTTGTTGGATGATTTGTTTTGCAAGACGAAAGCCATGCCCTGCATCTATTGGTTGCCGTTAACCGAGGAACAGGTAACGCTTCGGTTTTCTACGCATTCTCCTTTGGCTAAAGACGCGCGGTCTCAAAGGCCGCGCGACCATCACGGTCATGATGGATTATCTGGTGCTGGCGGGGACGTTGGCAGCTGGTCGTTGCAATGTCTCACCAACATTTGTCAGTTGGTGAGAGAGAGGGAACATTGCGGCGACTTGAGGCCTTTCATTGGCAACCTGTCGTTGCACGCTTACCTTCACAAGAGTGCTTGTGTCTGCGACACTGTCATGTCCCGTTTCTTTCTCAGATTGCCGCTCGCGCTCAAGAAGAACAGAAGAAAGAGGCGGAGAGGCTGGAGCGTCGCAAGAAGATAGAAGATGAGAGGAAAAACAAAGACAAGGAAGAGGAAGAAAGGCGACGACAGGTATGCACACACGCACACGCGCGCGCACACACAGGATACATATTTGTACAATGATTCGGAAAGACAGAAAACTGAACATTTCCAGTGTACAGTGACAACACGTGTACACGTGTACACGTGTTGTTGTTTTATCAGCGGGAGACTGAACGGAAGAGCGGCAGTGCGCGGCGGAGTCGCAGTCGGGAGCGGGAGGACCGGGACCGCCGCAGGAGGTAGAACAACGAGACAACGTGGCGCCGCCTGACGCCGGATGTTCATCCCATCGACCTGCGCACCTCACGTGATGCCACGTCACACCCGTTTATGGTACTGCTCTTTGTGTCAAACCCAACACGCCCTATGCACTTTTCAGGGACTGGGGTCCATCTTTAGCGTGGGCACAGGGGCTTGTGTTTTTGCTTCAGTTGTGTTGTGCATCTCTTTCAGCGGTGCAGGTAAGTATGAAATATTTGTGCAAGGTACAAGTTCAAACCTTTGCCAGCTCGATTACCCGGTGGGCTGTTGAAAGGGTGGGGCGAAAAGGATGCAGGAGGGGGGGGGGGGTTCTTGGAGAGTGAAGTCTACGCAACCACACGCAATTTTTGTGGCCATTCAATTGTCAAGCCACCGCAAGTTGGAATGAAATTTCTTGCAAGACATGTGCTTTTGTAGATAGCAATTCAGGCTCGTATTGTTGATGTTTTTTTGTGCTAACACTTACTGTGTTGGGTTTGACACGAATGCAGGAACCCTAGCGTATTGCTACTGTACTTGATAATGCGAGGGAAACCGAACGATGATGGGTGGTGATGTCGATCGAACGAGCACGACCGAAGCGAAAGAATCTGACGCCGCAGAAGCGAAGGAACCAACTGCCCTGTTCAGCAGTTATGTCCGCAGAGAAGCTGAAATCGAGAGCTGGTTCTTGGGCAGACGTGAAGACAGTGGAAGTTTTGCAGATACCAAATCAGTGCGAAGTTCAAGACGAGTCATCGCCTTGCAACTGACAGAAAGCATTCAATGGTTGATTGCTGGGCGCACTGAAGCTTTCTCATTGAGAAGTGAAACAGCAAAGCTCTCGAACATTTCGTTGCATTGGCAAAGCCCACGGCGGAAATATGCCACCAAACGTTCAGCGCACCAGCGCAAGCCGTGGCATCGCAATTCGGTGCAGAAAAATTCCAGTGAAAACGTCGACAGAGTTTGCTCTTGGAATGACGTTTTGGTACTGCTTGTACCGCTGTAAATAGTTGACAAACTGTTTCACGAACCGCAGTGTTTTTATTGTTAGCAAATTGGAAGTGTCAGTCTCTGCCTTTGGCACGACGTGAAGACTAAGAGGTGGACTGTTATTGAAGTTTTAGAGCAAATAAAACACCACGGTGCAAGTTTTGAAGCACAAGTCACCAAGATACATCAGTTCTTCCGTGTTTATTCGTGGTCACACGACCAGATGCACTGAAGCTCGCGGTGTCCGGTTTGGACATTGTGACAAGATTTTGCTGAACAATCAGTTTCAATAAAATGTCGGGACTGTGGACATAATCAGAGCAGCACAGCTGTGGCTGACAACGACACGTGCCTCCACAAATACTTCATGGAGCGAGAAACGTAGAGATGAAAACACTGGTGTCAATGTTGAGTGTTCCGTGCCACCAGTGGTCGGGGAAAAAAATCGCCTGCAAGTAAAATGGGCAAAACAGCGGTCCAGTTTACGTCGCTGTTTGGTACAGCTGTGACACGAAAATGAGAATTGGCGTGTTTGTGAACAAATAACCGTGAGTGGTACTTACATCTCCCTGTTCAAGTGTACATTCGTAAGGCAACTCATATTCAGGTAGTCTGGGATAGTCCTCCACCAACCAATGTAGAGTTGTTCTGTTGGGATGAAATTTCGGTCGCTGATGCGGAGGGTAGAGAAACCACCGTTTTCTACCGTAGATCACCTCCCCAAATCCGGGTCCATGGAAGTGAAACGGAACACCCGTTCCTGCACCTGGATTGGGAAAAAATTCCAAGGTCTCAGGCCAGCTGTAGTGAAGATAAACAGAGATGACAGTCTTGCTGGAAATTTCATGACTGTTCCAGATGAATTGTCTGTTCGTTCAATCACGAGAAGCGACAAAATACGACGAGGTTCTTACCAGCGATTCCAAAGCTGTAAGCACCTGTGTGCTCAGGTAACTGGTACGGTGGCTCCTTGTACAATTTGAACAGATCTTCCCATTCAGTGTGATTGTTGTCGCCGAACCAGTAAAATGTTTCTGCACGGGAAAGGGAAAGCAATTTCAACAACTCATCTGGAACAACCTTTTCTAGTGTTGCACATTTTTACCAGCAGCTCCAAAGCTGTACACTGCGTAATGATCAGGGAGTGTGTAGGGTGGAGGACGGTAAACGCTGAACAAGTCTTTCCACTCTTCATGGTTGTTCTTGCCAAACCAATACCACGTGTCTGCAACATGTCATCGTCACGAAACAAATCCACCCTTGCACTCAATCAAGAGCACATGGACGACATCACTGAAACTGTTTTCGCGTCACAGAGTGAAGAAGAACTTCTCACCATTTGCCAACATTTCTAATCGCTGGGGCTTCATGACATGCTCGACGTAATGAATCAGTGTCACGTCAGCTGCAAGTGAAAACGTGTCTGGTGAAAACAATGCATCGCGAACGGTCACGAAAATAGAACCAGACTAGAACTGGAAATAGCAGCTGCATTCAGCGTACATCGCCTGTTTGCAACACCGTCCCACTTGAAGTTTCCAGGTTTCTGACTTTCCACACAGGGGCGGGGGGAAGACAACCCGGAAATCTGGATATTCAGAATTTCCTACTTTCCTCATTTTTTCTACACAGCGTGTGTGTGTGTGTGTGTGTGTGTGTGTGTAACCTGAAAATGTGGAACTTCTGAATTTCTTACTTTCTTCATATTTTCTGCCCGAGGGGGGGGGGACCTGCAAGTTA
>JAAUXT010054075.1_pt1 | contig 13022 bp, 13 predicted proteins | sample 7278171 | NCBI WGS metagenome assembly JAAUXT01 (sample SAMN14350112, study PRJNA611818) | marine sediment metagenome | isolation source: surface marine sediment (1.8m) | place: French Polynesia: Moorea | collected 2018-08
CCACAGAGAGAGACAAATCAAAGTTGTGCTTTGTTTATTACACACTTGTAATGATTTCTCCTGAAAACTTTCATGTAAGAATGTTGTATTACTGTTGGTCTTTCATCACACTAAGATCTGAGCAACTCAAATTTGTCATTCTTGAAATACGACAGCCAATCGGTCACTTAAATTTTCTGCCTCGTACACCACCACTGATGATAAGGGACTGAAATCACAATCAGCATCTGACGCTGATCCAGCAGTGTGACAAGTTTGTGCACATTCTCCTCTGGACAGGCTTTGGTGCAGGCCAACGGTGCGTGATCGGGAACTTCCTTGCTGTGTTCTTGGGAAGTTGAGGACTTCATTCCTCTCAAAAAGTTTGAGCGTGCCTCTTCCCGGCATCCGAACTCAAGCGCGCCAAATGCGTGTCACCGTCGCGCTCTCACGAGTGACGACACTGCGGGCTTCTGCTGAATTCGCAGCTCACACCAGATTCGTAGTGAACCTGTGCAGGACCAAAAGTTTCGGGGGAGTGTTCTCCTTTCAGCAAACGCGCTGTTTACCCGTTGAATGAGTGAAATTCTCGATGCAGAACGACTCACGTAGTGGAATCCTGTCCACGAGGCCAAGACTGTCCTTGTACCAAGATCAGAATTATTGGACACCATCTTCAAAATACAGTATTTCACTCCGTGCTGCTGAGGTTGAACTGACGCTCAAACTTGTTTGTCTTTTTTGAGCCAAGGGGTGCGTCTCTGTCACACCTGGCTGCAACTGCTTTCAGTTGACATCTTTGGTGAACACGTGAAAAAGAAAGTGCAAGAAAACCCTGCGCAACAGAATGTCACTGACTTCCGACGTTCTCGAATCTGAGCTTGCGCGCAATTTGGTTCGAATCCGTATGAAGGTACAGCCATGCACTTGAGGTTGGGTGGGTCACTCACACAGGACGGCTCCACACCTGTTGGACAGGAACTCAGACCCAACATTGCTTTGACAAATAGACGCATGGAGAAGACTAGCTGCTGACTGTATGCAAGGGACTTCTTTTTTGCGCATTTGTCTGTTTCTCTGCTTCATTGTGCGAACAATTTCCAGACTTGGTTCCTGTCCGGAAAAGGCTGCCGCGCCAGACCGGCTCGTAATTCGTTGCACCAACTGCATGACGAGTTTGCGCTATTCCTGGTGCACATCAGTGGCTTCTTTTTGAGCTTTTCAACGCTTGCGTACACGTGGCACTTTCAGAAGTCATCCAACAGTTGGACAATAGCCGCAACAGAAAAAAAACATTCATCACTCGATGGCTTTTGCCATGTGTGCTTACGTAAAAGTTGTTCGCTGTCTTGATGAAAAAAAAACGAATATAGTCCCAGGGGCGGTACCATGGGGGCTCTGGGGGTCCAGACTGTCCATGCTTCTGGGGAACAAACATGCACCCCCTTACATTACAACGTAGCCACTTTGTTTTGTTTGTTTTCTGAGTCTTTTCAAAGTTCAAGTCGCACCCCACCCTTGGACGGTCGGGGCACCTGGACCAAATCCTGGCTCTGCTGCTGGATCCCCTGACCACAATGTTTTCCTCCCCACAGGTATGACGTGGCTTGACCGGGAGAGGAAGACGTTCCAGATTCCGTGGAAACACGGGTCGAGACGCGAGTGGGGCGACGCTGACGCCAAACTCTTCAAAATGTGGGCCATTCATTCAGGTACGCACACATACACACTACACACGCACACACACACACACACACACACATTGCAGTGTGGTGGAGGAGGGGAGGAAAGAAAAACGCACACACGCACACAAACACACTTTGCATTTGATGGGAAGTGGAGAGAAGGAGAAACAGACATGCTTCTACACACGCACGTACACACACGTACACACACGCACACTCACTTACTGCAACCAACCAGCTCCATCGCGTGTGTTGTGTTTGTACGTGTCGTCGACAAACAAACATTCTGAAACTCAAACCAACTTCATCGCCCAAACCCGTTCATCGCATCCGGGTTACTTTTGTTTCCAGGCAAGTACAACCCGGGCCACCCAAACCACGTGTCTGACCCGAAGACGTGGAAGGCGAACTTCCGGTGCGCCATCAACTCGCTGCCCGACGTCGCCGAGGTGAAGGAGATGAACGAACGCAGCAAGCGCGGCCCCAACGCCTTCAAGGTCTACACCTTCCTGCCGCCCAAGACCAAATCCAAGCGCTCTGCTAAAGGTATGGACACACTGTGGCCACACACGGCTGTCGACACACACACGCACACACAGGGAGACTTTCTCTCTCTCTCTCTCTCTCTCTCTCTCTCTCTCACACACACACACACACACACACACTCTCTCTCTCACACACACACACACACAAACACACCAACACACTTGGACACCAAAGTGTGAATACACACACACACGAACACATACACACACAAACACACGAACACACATCAACACACACACGCACGCACACGCACGCAGAGAATGGCAAAGGAACATGTTCACTCTGCGGGGGAGCTTTGCACGGAAGATTTCAGTGTGCGACTGCACTTTGGTCTCACACGTAACACGGAAAAAAATTAATCAAACACCCAGATCATCACATATCAACGTGTGTGCAACAGGCGACTTGAGTTTCCACATTTGGAACAAAATAAAGGATCAAACGTTTCTCCACTGATCACATTGCGTCAAAGTCAAACGGCCCAGAAAACCTGATCTTCCAAAGACGACACTCGATCAACATATGACCGCCGAGGATGCATCTTGTGCTGAAGTGTTGTGTACAAGCAAAACAACACCTGCGTTTTCTAAAGCGGGTTCTTGGCGTCTGTTTCCTCTTTGTGAGAAAATGAGATAAAGAAGCCAACGAGATGGTGAAAGGACAGCACTCGACGGTGGATTCTGAGGGGGGACAGGACTGAATCCTGTTGTTTGCCATCAGAACACATCCTGGATGTGTAAATTCGTCACCAGGGTGTGGTCACGGATATCACAAAGACAACTTTGTCAGAAGTGATCCCGCCCCTACCTCCACCAGCAGTAACCTGGTGGTGATCAGGGGTGACTGCTCCAAAAACTTTTTGCCTCCTCCCCCCAAAAAAAACACACCTCGCAGTGATCTTGCAGAGGTGACCACTGAAACTGAGGGACGATACGCCAATTGTGGTTGTTCATGCAACGCACCTGTGTTCAAAGCTCTGCTTTTCTTGCTGTCTGGGTTGGATTGGGTACTTCTGTTTTGGGTGAATCCACAGAAACGTCTCCTGGATTTCCCCTTTGGCCTTGTCATTTGCTGATGTCAGCTTTGTTTTGTCCCAACATCGTTGTTGCCCAGACGTTAAAGTGCATAGATCTGTCAAACAAACCCGTGTTTTATTGGATCATCTCTTTCTCTAGTGACACAGATCTAGTTGCCTTTCCCCGAAACCGCGTCAAAATGATCATAAATATCTTGCGACTTTTCTGCCCTGAAGGAAATATTTCTTCCATCTCATTTTCAAAGTTTATTGTTCCAAAATCCAGCAATGATGCACAGGAGCCTTTTTGTACCCGTCCTGAGCGTGTGTGTGTGTGTGTGTGTGTGTGTGTGTGTGTGTGTCTGTCTGTCTGTCTGTCTGTCTGTCTGTCTGCGTTTGTGTCTCTGTCTGTCTGTCGTTGCGATTCTATGGTCGTGCGAAACGCTGCGCTCTTTCATATGACGTGTTGAAGAACACCAATCAGCTGAACTTGTGTGTTTGCGTGTGTGTGTGTGAGTGTGTGTGTTTGTGTTGTGGCGTCTGGTGGCCACAGCAAAAGGGCGAGCTTTTATGTGGCTGGATTGTGGTGGCTGAGCACCTGACGCCAGAGTTGAAGAAAACCTCACAGTCACGTTTACCATTTCACTTGGCAGCTGTGGAGGCGACCGCAGCTCGAGATGCCCGCGAGACGGAACCGGAGACACGACTGGACATCAGAGACGAGCGACCACCACCACCACCAGGTAGGGATAAAACGCACCTTGGCTTTAATGCATTTCGTGACGAACCTTCGTGATGCAGAGTAATTTTTCACTTCTGAGATGTCTAGTTTATCACTCGACCTTGAACCGAGACCAGTTTCTCCAGACACACCTGGCGCAGTTTTCAGTCTTTGCATTGGATTCTCCACATTTTTAGACGAGCGAAGGGTCAAGGTCAACAGCTTCACAAACACACCAACGAAGCCTGCCATTTCGTCGGCCGAGATACGCCCAACAGCGAAAAGTCCTCCTCCCGTGACCCCAACGTCTTCAGGCCCATTGGTCCTGAATCTCTCCACAACATCACGTAAACAGCCAAGTTGCCTGAGTCCGCGAGTGGAGACCATCCCCACGACCAGTCCCAACGGGGACCCTCAGACTGTTATCAGCTACAGCGAAAGCCACATCCCCCACAAAAAGCGGAAGTTGCTGGGCCTGGAATTTTCAACTTCCGGTTCTAGTAGCGGAACTCAACTTGACCTGCGGGTCAGAAAAAGGGACGAGAACAAAGTCAGTGACACGCAGGAGAACATCAACATCAGTACCACCCGACCAATTCCCTCCGACGACGACAGTGAAAGAGTCAAAAGGCCACAAACGACCGCGGTGCCCAATTTCTATGGGCAAGTTCGCCACGAAACTCCAACAGTCAAACCTGAGTGCGAAATCTTGAAACTCTTGGTGAAGCAGAGTAGGTCTGAGGATCTCCGACTTGAAAGCGACGAGTTCAGGGCGAGGACTGAACCAACCCATCCCCCACTCGACATGCGGCTGCGGATACCGGGACCCCGTCAGCCACCAGAGGGGGTGATACCTGCGAGCACTGCGCATCAAGCCGACTTCGACAGGAGAGCCCCGGACGAACTCGTCGCAGCCCGGAGGCTCGGAAGCGGAGAGATGAAACACTGGGCCCCGCTGCCTTTCAAACAGGTCTTGTTGATGCCAGAGGACTTGAGTCAGTCGGCAGCCAGGAAACCGACTTTCCGGGCTGAATACACCCCACCAGACGTCTCTGCTTCTGCTGCACTTATGGGGCAACGTGCAGAGACGAAACAAGCACCTGCTGGCACAACAAACCCTGGACACAGTGAACCCAAGTTGGCTCCAGGGTCGCCACCCGAAACTGTCCGCACTGCACCCAACGTGAGACCTGGACCTCAGCTTCAGGAGAAAGCGGTGCCCGGTTCAAATCACCCGAGCAGCTCCACGACACCCAAGGATCCAGCCAGCCTCAAAAGATTCCTGCAGGACAAGTCTGTCCAAAAGGACTTGAAAATGAAGCTGAACAAGTTGCACGTAGCCGACAGCACTTCTTGTGCAGGTGGCTGGATCTCCACATCCCTGAAATCTCGCGGGCACAGCCTTGTGGCGCCCAGTGCCACCGACCCCTGTCCTGCTTTGGGACCAAGCGGCAGCCAGACTTGCCCCGTCGTGTGAATTTCTGTGCGTTGCTGATGAGGAAAGATTGCCAACTTGAAACGAAGTTCGTCTGGGGGACGTTTGTGCTGAAAGTAGTTCAGTTTCATTCAGCCTTGTTGAATTGTTCAGATGTGACACGTGTGGCCTGAGTGGGTTATACTCGTGCAATGTCGTGTGTGTCAGGTTTGCGTCGTGGAGTCTGGACAAACGGCCAGAAGGCACTTGGAATCCCGTTGTATCAGTGATATTGAAAAGCCAATGTATCCAGGTCGCGCGTCAGGCATGTTACCGAACAGGCTGGGGTCGAATAGATCTATTGAATGTTTGTTGTCTGCAGGGACAACTATTTTCTTGACACAACGAAACTTGTCGGTGAGAGGATTTTTCCTGCGTCCTGCACAAAAAAAGAACTTGAAATGTTGTCACATTTGTGCCAATGTCAGTATTGCCAAACACGCCAGCAGAGACGTTTGTGACACAGAGGTGTGCTGATTCTGGTTGCTCGTATAACTCATTCTTGATTGTACTTTTGTGCTGAAGTTTTGTGAATTCGCCCATTGTGACTTGAACTGTGGCTTTGAGCGACGTTGACATTCCGTAGTTTATTCAGATGAAGTCTACACACGCACAATGGAGAAACAAATGTTGTGAAGGTTTTGTCGAAGTGGACTGACTGTAAGTTGGTAAAGGCACGATGAATCGTCTTGACTTTGTTGTTTTTTCATTTGTTTCAATTTTGTTCTGAACTCTCCATGTCCAGTTTGTTGGTGAGGTGAAGTGATATTTTGCGTGTGTCTGTTTTTTGGAATTTTCTGCTGTCGTCTTGCGTGCTTTGAGGGGCCAAGGGTAACTTCAACACACTCCAGTAGATCAGTGTGAAGCTGGGTCATTCTTGTGCCGACGTACTGCTGTGAATGAACGTTTTCAAACACGAGAACTTTCACAACATTGGTTGCTGAAGGGAGACGTTTTGGTGCACTCCCTAGGTTGAAAAATCTGTTTGAGAAAACTATGTGTGATTGTTGAAAGAAATGTAGATCGAACAGATCAGCCCACGGTGCAAGAAAATTCGATTTTAAGGTGGCGCAACATGTGATGTAAACTTGTGAAAATGACTGTGAATTGTTGAATCGAAAAACGAAACTTGAAAGAATCAAGTGCGTTCCGTCTGTGGTTTTGTTCTGTGTTGTTGTTGAAAAACAACTGGAAAGTGTTGATCAAACAATTTTTGTCTTCAAAGATTTTGTTGTTCGAGATTCAGTTTTGCAAACGTAAGCATAAAGACGACAGAAAAACTAACGTGAGCACAGGAAACGCTGAAAGGTTCGCTGCGCACAGATCACGCGATCTCAAGTCAGATGATCGCTTCCAGGTATGTTGCCGCACTTCCTGGTTGCTATTCAAACCCCAAAAAACAAGTGATGTCTCTGTGAAAAAGAAACAAGATTTTTTCGCATCACGTCTTTGGAAGAATGAGGCCGTATGCTCCTGACTTCGTCGTTGTCATTCTAGAACAGGGTCCACGCACTGTTCTCGTCCACATCGCTTTGACTTTCCTCGGTTTCCTCAGTTGGAGCATCCCCGATCGTTTCCTCGTGCAGCTCCTCATCTTCCATTGCCGTATCAAGCTCAGGAAATTCAGATTCTGCCACCGTGTCTATCTCTTCGGCATCTTCGGGTCCGTCTGCTGTGGGGTGTTCTGGTTTTATGGCGCCAGGGACGGGTCTGGGAAGGTCGGAGAATGTGGACGGAGTCACAGGTAGGAATCGCGGATTTGACACCAAACCATGATGCTCGAGCAGGCTCCGAGCAGCTGAAAAAAGAAAAGAAACCGAAACTTGGCGCCAAAAATACACTCAACAATTCGTGACGTGACTGACGATTCAGCACAACAGACTGGTGCTTGCTCTTCGCTTGACATTTTGACACATGTCGAGCATTTTACACGGCCCAGTTCCCGTCATGTGTGGCAAGAGCCAAGGGCACGAAGTCCTCAGAATCAAGTTTGCATCGTCCCCAGTCAAATTCACCGGTGCTTGAAGCATCGTGCTGGAAGGACCGGCTCGGCGAAAAAAAAACAGTTGTCAAGCGTCTGTGTACGGCGCACCTCAAGGAAAACAAGTTTTCGGTGATTCAGTTTCGCTTGCAACAAGAACAACTTTTCGTAAATTGCCTTGTGCAAAATTAGTATTTTTCAAAGAGGACGTAGGGGAAGTATGGCGTTGACCTTTGAGCGAGATTGAACTTTGCCGTTGTGAACCACCATGCATGCCATCGTGTGTCGCACGAAGCGTGAGCGAAACCGAAACCTGACTCATCCCAGTGAAGCTGACAGACTGACTGAACAACACCCTTTCCGCCCTCAGAGACCCGCACCACACACAAACACCGACAGACAGACAGACAGACAGACAGACAGACACACACACACACACACACACACACACACACACACAGAGCAGGTGCACACACCCACGCGGCGCGCGCAACTGTGTGGTCGCAATGCGTTTTAAATTTCGCAGGGCGACTGACAAAAACGAACTGCTGCCATTCACGTATGCGCACGCAAAACCACTCACTCCAAAGATGTCCCTTCGCCACAGGGCACTCGGCAAACTCCCGCACCATGGGATCGAGCGCCCCCCTCGGAGTCCGAAACTGCCAAAAGACGATGCTTCCCTGCAAAACAAGGCGACGGAGAATAAACAGACGGTCAACTTCAAAACGGTTGAAAAAACTCTAAAATTTGGTTGGAGAAAGTTCGTGCACGAACCTTTTCTGGTGGAACCTTGAGCCTCAGGTTTGGAAAGACGAGCGCACCGCCTGCGTCCACATCACTCAACTGACAAAAGAAAGCGACAATGACAAATTTCAAGGCTGCGAGTTCCAAATTGACCAGCAGGGTTCTTCAACGAAACCATCAATTTCTCTGTGTAAAATTGTCAAGTTTCGATCTTGGAGAGGAAGTGAGAAATGTTTGTCCGTTGTGTGACTGTCAGTTTTGACGCAGCAACTATGTCTTTAAAAATGTATCCACTTACAAATGCATAGAAGTTGCCAATGGCAAGGGGCTCCCGCCTCTGCAACAAATCAAAAGTTGGATGAGGGTTGCAACATTCAAGAACGAAATCGAAAGCAAAAACTAAACATTAAATGTTTGAAGAGTGCATGCGAACCACAGTTCAAATGCGCATCAGTCTGTTTTGAAACTGACCGACGAAACTGTGTATTTCTGCTGCGTCAGTGGGTTGGATCGTCCCCCAGGACCATGGTTCTTGATCTGGAAAGAAGAAAGAAGACGTTGCCTTTATTGTGTCTGGTTCTGATTCCGCTTTTTGTGCAATCCTGCATGCAGGCGGTCAGTCGCTGCGCAAAGCAATTCTTGCTCAGTTTTGCGCTTTTGAGGCGAAAATTGAGATTCTTGTTTGCAAACGAGTGGAGTTCTGTCCGCAGTCTGCTCAGGCCGATGCTTTGCTTTGGGGTTGGGAACTCACCAGAAACCCTGGTATGATGTCAGGTGTGGAGACGCTGGTTCCACCGAAGGTGAGGTTCACCAACGCCGAGTGCAGAGTGCGAACCAGCAACGCTGTCCGCAGCGCATAAACACTGTGTCAAAAGAGATCATCTCCTGACGAAAATGTCGATCCAACAAGTGCCCCATGTTTTCGACAAGTTGTTCAACAGGAATTGCTTTGGGTGAATCACGTGGTTCTTGCAACTCCTGCAGCCACACACCACCTTTGATAATAATTCTATTTTGGTCCGTGTCGCACGATTTCACTTTGTGCACAAATATTTTCTGACTTTGGAGCAACGCTGCGCTTGATGCCTTCAAACAAATCACTTCGAATTCTCACCTGGCTTCCCCATACACGTACATGTTGTCCCTGATCATTTCCTTCAGGATCTGGAAAACAAAGAAAAGAACTTGTACAGCACAGTGCATTTTCTGGGTGCCAGTTCGTGTTCATGCGCGATGGACTGAAAACACCTGCGGTCTGAATTGATGTTGACACAAGAACGTGCGTGTGCTCGAGTCCGAAAATATTCCCGGGAGTGTCCATCACCTGACATTCACCAGACCAGCCTCTTGCGATATTTGCTCGTATTTTCTGACCTGATCCTCGGCCGTCGACGTGACGTGACGCAGCTCCGCCGTGCTCAGCACGTTCCGCAGCACGAACACGTTGGGGCGCGTGTGCAGCTGCTCCACGTACACGTCACGCTGCAGGTCGGCGTGGCGACGCACGTCGCAGCGCAGCCCAGCCTGGGGGCGGAGGACCTGAAAATAAAGTTCCTCACGCATCTGAGGGGAATCTACAGTGCAACCACGCTCCACGGCCCGACTGGAACTCGCACCAAGAGAACGTGCTGATACCGCGCGCACTTTTCCAAGTTCAAGTTACGAGGCCTTTGTAAGGCATTGTTTTTAGGCCTTTTGTCCATTTATCTGGAGGGAAGGATGCTGGTTCTCGCGGCTCTTTTCATCAGTGACTGCGCTCATTTTCTCTGGTACCTGGACCTGATGCTCATCGCTGCACAGTGTGTCCCAGCTTCTGCTGTGGTTGGACGGTTCCTCTTCTAGGGGTGGAGGCGCTGCTGGCGTGGGTGCAGGGTGACTCTGCAGCTTCTCTCGAATCAGCCGAAGAGAACTCAACACGCTTCTGCTCGATGGATCTGCGGGCGAAAAACGACCTACAGATGTCTCGTTTCAAAGTTTGGAGGAAAAGAAAGAAGGAGCTTTCAAAATGAAAAGCTTCATTCATTTGCAAAAATTAGAAGCGTGACGTACTTTCCAGAAAAAGTTCCTCGAACTGTTTCTGTGCCTCGTGCAGCAAATTGTTCTGCCAAAAACAGATTTCACTTGTGAACACATCCATGTCTCAAAGAAAATAAAATTGCACATTTTTCTGTGGACCTGTTGCATCTAACCTTCAGGAGTAGAGATCCTTTGGCGAGTCTCAGTGCATTGTGGTTCGTCTGGTTCTTGAGGCGACTCAAGGCCGCGCATGCGATTTCCAAAGCCAACTGAAACAAGAAAAAATGTTTTGTGGAAATGCCAGATGAAATCTTTGGCGGAATTTTACAAGCTGTAAGACTCGACACTTGTCAATGCTGACTTGAGCACCGTACCTTCTCTTCTCCCAGATGTGCCAGGCTTTTGACCATCTCCGCCACATCCATGGAGTCCATGGCCAGGGGCCCGTCCAGTGACACCTTTGCGGCCACCAGCTGAGTGAAGGGAAACCCGTAGACTCTATTGAGGCGCAGAAGGTCCTTCAGCCCGTCCACGATGTTCGCCTCTCTGCCCAGGATTTGCTTGATACTTCGAAACTTCACTTTCAAAGCTGAAATGGAAAGAATCATACCGAAACTCAGAGGCAGCGTCTGCCAGAAGAAAGCGCAACCTGAGCTTCGGTTGAAGAGCCAGTTTGCGCACAGCGCACTGCGAAAAGCTCTGTGTTAATTGTTGTGGTCTTGTGCTGTGTCATTGCAGAAATGGATTCCGCTTTTCGATTGGCTTTCAAACCTTTCCAAACACGGAGGCCATCTCACTTCCGGTACCGACGAGACCAAGGCCCCTCAGTTCGCGCCGGGTTCGTCTTTTCCACTTTGCGATGAAACGCTTCATCGCAATCGCGTTCTAATTTCAGCCCAAAAAGCGGGCAAAGCAAACTGCAAATGCAAACTGTCAGTCAGTGGATGACTGTTTGCATAAACTTTGCTGACCGAATTCTGCGCTGCCTCTGCGTTCGATATTATAATCTGAACTTGCATAAGGAGCCAAAATTTGTCTGGGGCCCTGAATGGTGTGGAACGGGCCAGATCGTTTGACAAAAGTTCCGGACCATGGAATTCAGGCACATCGACATCACTGTCGACAGGAGTGACTACGAGGAGGGTGTGAAGAGAATTCTGAAGGAGATCAGACCGAACTGGACAGAAGAGAAAACAACGAAGAAGGTGAGAGCTCACACCAAGGATTTTCACTTTCAAATGCAAATTGTCGTAACCGACAGTGCGTGTCGTGTTTGCTTGGACGACTTGAGGCAGCACCTCCAGAAACCAGTGGCTGCAATGTAGATTGCACTGAGATGCACATGTGCAGAGCCCCCAGTGCAAGTGAAAACACAGAAACTGAAGATGATGGCACAAAAACAGCAATCCGCCCGTGACTTGCGTTTGTAGACCTACATTGAGTTACGAGGCTGATCCCAAAAGTCCTTCACGGCCAATGTCGATTGTTTTGCTGTTCCGTCAAGATCTTTGCACTCCCATTGGTCAGCAATGGTACCAGGCAATTGAGAAACACAAATGTCCTATCGTTGAAAACATGACCAGGAAAGACTTTTCAGACTCGCCTCGTGCTTTCGCAGGGGCTGCCCCACGGAGAAACGACTCATCTTTGTTCACACTGTTGCAGAGTCTGGGCGGAGGGATCATCAACACGACGCTGCGCATCGTGCACGATGAGAACCGCCTCAAGGACGGACTCGTTCTGCGCATCAACGGGCCCGGCGGAGAAAACGTGAGAATCAGGCTGTGTTGTTCCACCCGACAAGATCTATCCGAGAATTCTCGCGCTCCCGGGATTCTCAACCTGTTGATCCTCAAGCTTTCTTGGATTTCCAGACACTTTCGCGGACATTCAAAATTCTTACGTCACATTGCTCTTTGGTTTGCATGCACTGGGAAACCACAATATTTTTTTCGATTGGGGTGCAACGTGCGCGCTTTGCACACGACACGAGGCTCTGGAAGTGGACTGTCCCTGCAGCTCTGGAAGCTCAGGTCCACTTGTCCTGAGGGAATTTACTTTCTCCTTCGCAGTTCAATCTTGTGACGTCAAGACACTTGGAAATGCTCGGTAGTCCTTGGACGTCAATTGAATGTCTGCGCACACGTGTTCTGTTTCAGCTGGGGATATCCCGGGAGAAGGAGCTGAAGTACCTCCGCATCTGCAATGAGCACGGGGTCGGGATTCCCCTGCTCGCCTCCTTCAACAATGGGATGGTCACAGCGCTGTCCACGGGGAAGACCCTGGACGACCCCAGCATGATCCGGTTCATGGTCGATCCGGACTTCTCCAGGTTAGACCCTGCATTCTTGACCAAACCACATGCTTCACTGGCAAACTCATGAGCTTGCGGGGCCTGGTTCTTCTGTGAACAGGGAAGCGCGCCACATTTCGCAAACTTTGCATCAGAACCCGAATCCAATACCACGGGACAAATTGGGAAGGGTCTGACAACGGTTTGATGGGGTCATTTCTCTGATCGCCTCGTGTTTTTAGGTGATTTGAGATGGGTTGCACGATTTGAGCCAAATCGGTGCGAGCCAAATCGAAGCACCTATAGGCAGCGTCTTCCAAAAGTTGTCTGCAGCAGTTTCATGGTCAAGATAAGAATTGATTTAGGACCTTTTGGGCTCTTTTGGTACATTTTGGGTTAGGGATAATGTGCGAGGAAGGAATTTGTCAAATTTGAATTTTTAGGTTTCTGAGGTTAAAAAGGTCAAATTTGGAAGTGTAGGAAAAATGGGGTGTGGATGTAGAAATGTCTCCGTATCTCAGAAGGCACAAATATTTGGTGAAAGAAGTATATTGACAAAATGTAG
>JAAUXT010149399.1_pt1 | contig 13022 bp, 17 predicted proteins | sample 7278171 | NCBI WGS metagenome assembly JAAUXT01 (sample SAMN14350112, study PRJNA611818) | marine sediment metagenome | isolation source: surface marine sediment (1.8m) | place: French Polynesia: Moorea | collected 2018-08
CCTGCAGTAATTGCACGATTGTCGTGGTATACGTCAAATAACATGTTTGACATCGTACCTTATCATGGAAATCGTCTCGACTGTCTCGACGATTCTGACCATGATAAGGCGCGACGTTGCACACGTTATTTGTAACTTATGGCGTGACCTGGTCTTGTTCTGTGAGTAGCGAACATTTCAAAAAAAATGCGCAAAAAATACCGCACCCCAGTCAAGTGGTTCAAATGTTTCTGCGCACAAGTGTCGCTCAACAAAAAAACCTTTGCAGTGTTCAACTTTCTTTCGAACCCTCCACTAAGTTTGCAGGGAAGACAAGAGAGATACAAGCGGGAAAAACTTATTTACAACCAACAAACATTTATATGATCTCATATTGACATAATCTTACGAATCGATACCTTCCCAGTTTTTTTACGCGCGCAAACAGAGAACATAATGCGCAATGCGTCTGGAGGTTCTCACCCAATCTTTGTCTCGAGTCCACTGTAAAGCAAACGCAACTTGATGGGTGACAAAATATTCTGAACAGGGCAGCCTCGGTAAATCACCGTGTGCAATCGCGCTTTTTCACGACACTTTCCGTCCTGTTTGTGCGTTGTTGTGACCCTTTTCGGACTGTAAAATTCAATTCAAGGGAGCAGTCAATGGAGTATGGGATTGCAAAAATCCACCATCACGAGGTGTTTCGCAGAATCTGTCTGCACACTGGGCTTGGAGCGCGAGAACACAGAGCAGTCGTGAGGACGTGCTGCTTCCGGGCAGAAGAGAGGAGAGAAGGTTTGCGTAAGGTTTGGGCAAATGTACCAAAAGGACCCTTCTTCCGATATGAACGTGACAACGAACCCGGTCTGGTGTCTGACGTCGACGAGCTGGAAGAGGATGTTGATTTCCATCGGGGTCACCTGTGTGAACTTCTGCGCCTCGTGCAGAAGCTCCTCTGCAAGCAAAAACACGCAACCGTCAGGTTGAGAAGTATTCCGCAGAGTGAGTGCGGCAGAGTCTGTTTGGGCGAGTTTCTTTCTGATGAGCCGCTCATTGAATTGCAGCCAGCCCACAGCGGAGTGAAACTGACACGATTCCGCATTTTTCAAATGCAAGACAGCAGCGTTTGCGGAACTTTCACAGTGCCATTGCTATGAATTCATCTGTGAAGAAATGTAATTGAAGACATTCCAAGGTGACCACTTCAACACCTGATTCATGCAAGGTGTCGGAACCGTAACAAAGGTTGAAATGGGTAACATTTACAAAAGTTTGGTTTCTGCAAGTCGTCGACCTGGAACACAAAAATTCACAAAACTAGATCAACGAACATTGCACACAACGAGATGGTGGCGATGCAGGAGACTCGGGTCAGCTTGCATGATAAAATCCTGAAACTGGTCTTTGCTGACATGCAACAGAGAGTACGCGTGGAACTCGTTTGTTTTTTGTGTTGCAGAACAAAACAGCGAGTCTGCTGCTTTTCGGAGCTACGCCCGTTGAACGGAGAATCTTGAAATCTGTGGAATACTGGTGACACAAGTGCCACTGTGCTGAATGACCAGTCACCACAGAGGTGCTCATGGGAGGCAGACAGATAAATAAATGTTGACGACAACCGAAACGAACACGGATGAACACAAAATGCAGATGAACCCGTCGATCTTCGCTCTCGAGTGCAGTGCAAGAGTCAGAGGCACCAAAAACAAACAGTGACACCACAAACAGATCTGCCCGGTGGAATGAAATGACGAGACACGCTTTGCTCCAGATATGGGTGTCTGGCCATTTGGATGTTTCGGTGTTAGGACTTGAAATGACCAGGCACCTTATCTCAGGGTCTAGATCCAACCTGAAATGGCTCAACACCCTGCCGAAAATGTCACTTGGAGTCTTGGTGAGTGTTTGGTGACCAGACACCCGTGTCTACAGGTGTCAAGTCCAACCGAAAAGGCCAAGTACCACCCTCCCCTTGAGCCTTGAAAAGTGCCTGGTTATTTTGGGTTGAACCTGAAATGACCAGACCCCGGTGTCCCCTGGTTCCGGGTGTCTGGTTATCACAATAGATGTCGTTTGAAAGACTGCGTGAAGTGTTCAGAGTGTTATCAATTTGCACTGCCACACACGGTGCACTACAACAGAGTGAACCCAGAGCTCAGATCGTGGTGGTGGTTGAGTTAAAAGTGCGCATCACATGGCAGATGAAAATCAAGACACAGAGAAAAACAGTGGAGAAAGGTCTACCGTACCTCTGGTGAGGCCTTTGCACGTTCCAGAAAGGCAAAATATGTGCGAATTAAAAAAGACATTTCATTTACCTCAACAAGCGTGCATCAAATGTTTGCAAATTTCTCGCAGGGAATTTGAAAAGAATTTTTCTGGATCAACCAAATATCGTAAGCTCTGGTATCGGTGTTTGTGCAACAGTGTTGTGTTGCAAGATGATGAAAAACTCATTATTGATTTTCATTGCAATGTTTGTGAACTTTTTTTTTTCACAAGAGATGATTTGTCAATCAATGAAAATGAGCACTGATTCTGACACATTCACGGCTGTGAAATTTCTGCAAATCCATCGAGATTTAGAAGATCTCACCGCACACCTGTTTCCGAGAACAAATTTTGCTCATCAGACCTGATGAACTCGTTTATTTGCACGGTACGATCTTTTAAACCTTTCTTCTGGACATTCAAACTAACTACGGGCTGCCAACGCAAAACAAGCGGAAATTTTGCAAGAGTCGAAACTGTATTTGGAACATTGCTTGGAGCCAAAGACGTTGACAAAGATGTTGGCAAAAACAGTCACACTGCTCAAGCGACGTGACAAACGAGGGGCGTCCAACAAGTTTATCGCTCGTGTGCAGTAGCTGTTGCACTTTTCATCAACACAAAGGAACGTACTGGCAGGCTGAGACACAGGTGATCTGGAACCTGTCTTCACTTGCGATGGACACCTTGCCTGAGCTAACTTCAGTGGGAGGGGCACAAGATACCAGGAAGGCCACTTTGTGCAAAGCGTAAATTTGCACAAAATCACGCCAAACTTTGTCGGACACCCTTGCACAGCACGCACAGTTCTACAGCTCAAGAGTTCCTTTCACCACGGGTACGCAAATTCAATGTCAACGACCTGTTTAGTTTGCACAAAGCAAAACACAAACTTGCCGTCTGCTGGCACCAAGCAGCCCAAACTTCTTCCCAGCAATGTACAACAGCGAATGATACGCGCAACGCTACAAAGCTGGCAGAGTGATCCAGCGCGGAATGGAGGGAGTGCCTACCTTTGGTGAGTTCGTTGGCGCCCAGCGCCTTGGTCCCGACGGTGTAAATCTTCTTGACCAGCTCCATGTTGTTGAGCAGCGAGATGAAAGCGATGAAGTAGGGGAAGGACACCTGCTGAGTTCTGTCGCCTCCTGCCACCTGCACAAGAACATCACATGTTCACACGACACAAATGAAAAGGCGCTGCGTGAGCGCTGGTGTACCCCACAAACGCTCACAAATGCTTACAAACGCTCACAAATGCTTACAAACGCCTGCAGCAGCCAGAAGTGAAGTGTTTGTTCACATTTGGGAGCAGTTTGAATGCCAGCAGCCAATGTGATTGGCTCCTGCAGGAGTTAATGACCCTCACAAGTTGCAGGCTGCCTGGCAACCGTTTCGCTTGAGCAACTCGGATTCGTCCCTTGGTACCCTGTACCAGTGTACACGTACGACGAGCCTCCTCCACCCGCTTGACTTCTCTACGCTCGCCCGTCTCGCCTCCACTCACCCTGACAATGTTCTCTTTGACGAAGGGCGTGATGAGATGCGGCTTGATGGTGTTGAGGATGTCGTAGAACTCGAGCGTCGTCACGAAGCCGCGGTCGTTCTTGTCGTGCGCGCTGAACGCCTGGATTGCGTGCTCCTCGTGGATATCCTTCGAACAGAACTGTCACGCATCAACGAAGAGTGACGATTGCTTCTCTCGTTCGAGTTTTCGGGTCGCGAGTGGAGAGCACGAAACAGGGAAGTGCCATGGTAACTTTGTCCCGGGCCACTTTCATACTTTTTTACCAGAATGAGATGAAATCTAGAACAGATTGGGTGGCAAAGTGTTGCGCCCACATCGGATACTTGAGCGAACTGTTTACGCTGCTCTAAAATTCGAAACTCACGTGCAGGATCTGCGTGAACTCTTCGTAACTGACATTGCGCTTCTTTCCTTTGCCAAAGTGTCGCTTGATGAAGTCACTGTTAAAGTTGAACGGCATGTGCTGGTGCATCACCGTGTGCCGCATGATCGTCTCGAACTCGTCTGCAAAGCAAACGGCGCCACACTTGACCTGAACAGCCCTGTCCGTGCACCGCATGAAGCTGGAACTACAAACCGAAGTTTCGCGTTGTCGACGTTTGTGATTCACGCTGTTCATGTTCGCAAAGAGCTACCCATTTTCCTCTGACCATAACAAAACAGTTGTTTGAACTGGATTTTACCGTAGGTGACTGTTCCGGAGCCGTTGGTGTCGAACATCTGGAAGGCAAGGTTGTACATGGCGTCGGGCGAGCAGAGCAGAGCCTCGAACGCCTGGAACTCCACGAATGACACCAAACTGGAAATGCAAAAAACACGTCACCAAAAAGAGACAACAGACACCGGAAACTGTCCACACAGCATTTCTCTGACGGTTTAACGGGGGAACATCTGTTGTCCAGGTGACTGGAGTCTGCATTGTAACCAAAAGGCTGTTGTGAGGAGGTTGATTTGTTTGTACCGCTCACGGGGAACAGTCACAACATGCCGGCAACACGTGAACTGCACGTCGTCGTCTGGAATCTCGAACATACCGCAAGTAGAACTTTCAAGTATCCGCAAGTGCCAATCGTTCAAACTGTTGTGAAAACGACACCAGATAATGCGCACTCTTTTGATACTGTTATGGTACTCGTATTTTCATTGCTACTTTCAGAATACGGTAAACTTCTCTGCACCTCGCATTCCGACCCAGGTGAAATTTCCTCGTTCTCCCCAGATTCGAAGCTTTTGAACAATGCATTTCAGGTTTCAAATGACAGTAAGGGCAACCTTTTGCCCGTCACTTCTCAAATCTCTCTCACTCTTTTTTGCCGAAATCAACACGACGACTCTTCTCTGACTCGAAACTCATCATTGGTTGAGCAACACGAAGAAGAATAACAGTGGCTCACCCATCCTTGGTGGTATCCGCGGCTCCAGCGAGCAGCTGGAGAGTGTACGGTTCATAGTTCTCAGGTAACAGACCCAGAAAACGTTGAATGAAGTCATGTTGGGTCATGAACCTTTCACCATCCTTCTCCACCGATGCATACTGCAAAGAAGTTTGACGATCAGAAACAGCTACAATCATCACTGAAGTTCCGGCGTGTCATAAAAGAACACAGTGAAGCGAAAAGTGGAAGATCACGAGTGCAAGAGAATCAAAAATATTTCACTGATGACCTCACCTGAGGAGAGTGAACATTGCACAAAACATACCTTGAGGTAGATTTCCCGCAGTCTCTCTGTGTCTGCTCGCTTGATGAACGAGCTTTGCTGAAATGAAGAGAAAACAAGTTGGACTCGGTCATCAGGATTACTCAGGCACAACGAGCATGCCAGCAGCGTGGAACACTCGGTGGAGTACGCATCTCACCCAACATTGGACGTCGTGTGACGGGATTCGGGGGGGGGGGGGCACGTCACCCGGCCATGAACAAGACGGATGTCAAAAAAATTTGATGTCACCCAAAACCAAATGTGGAGTGACGGGGGTCACCTGACTGAAACATTTGCATCAAATGTTTCAAAGTCGGATGATATCAAACTTTCTATGTCATGTAACCCCCCATCATGTGACATTTCACGCCAAGTGACCTCAAAATTTTCTATTTCGGGCGACAGACACCCCCAGACACCGACATTCAGTGGGGTGGGGTGGGGTTGGTCGGGGTGGTGGTGGTGGGTTTTCTCACTGGACATTGAAATCAGACGAGAAAGCAACAGAACAATACGTACACCTCCAGCGAGTGTATAAAGAGGAAGCAAAACAGACCGTGAGAGTGGAAAGGTAGGTGGGTCAACGGCACAACTCACGAGTGTGAGATCACAAGCGAATGATGAACAAACACAAGGCTATAGATCAGTCTCCAGTTTTTATAGACTCTACAGAGCTCTGTCATGCGTGAGCTGACTCCACTTTGAATGCGTCGAAAGGCCAAACGCTGTCACCCAGATCTGGAGATCGACTCCAAATTATGGTTTTGCAAATGGCAAACTCAAAAATCACCAATGCGGAACAGACACCAACCCAGAACACACTCCCCCCTGGTGTCAATGCTTGACCTTGCCACGAGTGATGAGTTCGTTATTTCTACTTCCACTGAACTATCTGGGGAAGTCCTGTTCTCACAAAATACAGCAAAACTAATGAAAAGCTGACAGGTCTGAAGACCCGCAGCTGTCAAAACTTACATGCACTGGAGTCTCACATTGTGCCTTTTTCGACTGGGGCCAAATTTTGTGCAAAATACTGTTTTTATGCTCCTGCAACACAGACACACAGAATCCTCAGTTAGTTAGAAACATCAAGCGTCATCAAAATGCAAGTTTCACCCAAAAATGAGTGCAAAATCAGTGAAAACATTGGTCTACGTACAGTTAACCTTGCCATTTTATCACGTGATCCACGACTTGACCGACAGTGCCTGTGACCTTCCACCTTCAACCAACCTGACCTCTTTGCACTTTGCAAAAACAAAACAAAAAATAAACAGAAAACTTTTAATTTTACAAAAAGCGATTTGGGAAGTCTGTTCCAAAATTGAATTAGAAAATAAGCTCAAGATAGGTAGGAATCGAAACATCGATTTCCCTGTCAAGGAAAACTTTTAGTCCGATCCCCAGTTCATGTCTGTCTTTCCGCTTAGTTTTGAGCAGAATTTCGGGCCATAATGGCGGGTGAGTGAAATCAGTTTTTGTGCAGCAAGCATTTTGTTTATTACCTTCGCCCTTGGACTCAGTACTTCCATTTCGACACGTCTTGCTTGTTTCCCACGTTTTGGAGAGTGTAGAGGACATTTGGTTTGCGGCAATAGAGTCAGCGTCAGTCAGATTCAAGTTTGGTTGAACTCACCCAGTCATTCGAGAACGGAGAATGCATGAACTTGCCAGAAGCCGCTACCCAAAATATGCTTGCAGCCAGTGGTTGATGTATCGGGCCATGTAGGTGAAGCAAACGGCTGGAAAAAACCAGCAGCTTTCATGTGTACATTTGTCAACCCTCCCTCACCCCGTGAGCCACACCTCCCTCACCCATTATGCCCCCCCCCCCATCTCGGCCCTTGGCCCTCCACCTCCATTACATCCCCACCTCGGCCATCACCCCTCACACACACCAACGCCATCACCCCACCGACTGTTGACGTGACCGGTTTGTGCATGTACTTTTACCCCCTTCCCAGGTTTATGCATGTACTTTACCCCCTTCCCAGGCCATTTGCACCAACCTGGCCATTACCCCCCACCTCGGCCATCACTCCCCAAGTCAGGTTGATTTTCGCAGTGATTGATCAACGGGCACATTGTTTGAACGAGAACTCTGCTTCTTGCATCACGAAGCAGTGGTTTCTTTGCCTTTCAGAGTTAAGCATTGCCAGAAGCAAGTTGGAGGAGTACAAATGCAGCGCAAATGATGTCATTCACTTCAAACTTGGCAAGTTCTCGTCATATTGGTGTTGTGCATGGTCTCAAATTTGACCCCTGGGCAAAACTTTTCGTCAAATTTCGTCAGCAAGTAACAGCAAATCCTCTTGCAACGCCCATGACCGTCGCAGGCCTTCAAAACGTTCTTGTCATTGTCGCTGCAGAATGTGACGTCTCGCTTTCTTGTACACAGTGCGCGATGCGGCAGATCTTGCTGATGACAGTATTACCTTCCATCCAGATATGTCGCACCAGATTTTCGGTGAAAGGTGCGTGTTTCCACTGTTCTTTCCCCTTGCATTTGGCAAGAATTAAGTAAGTCCTGTTGCAGGACCTGTTCACCCGAGATTTTGTCTTGCAGCGAGAACATCTTCGGGTACAGAGATCTGCGGGTGGAAATCTTCTGTTCAGCTGCGTGCATGAACACGTTCGTCAGCGTCAAGTACACAGACAAAGTTTCCCCCGAAAAGTGCGACGGAGTCTCGGTGAGAAGCTTGAAGTAGCTTTGTAGTTTTAGAAACCTCGATCTGCTGAGGATTTTGCCGACGAAAAAATTTCTGTGCAAACTGACCTCAGGGGATGGGTCTGTGGCCATTTTGTGTGTGTATGTATGTGTGTGTGCTCCGAATTTGATGCTGATCATCATGCAGTGAAAAGAAATTTACATGTGGGCAAGGTGTGTACCCTCCTTGAAGATTTTTCAAGACCCCCCCCCCCTTCCTTCCCCAGCCACCTGGTACGGCCTGTTTGAAAATGCCAAGAACTGTTCATGAAACTTGGTTGCTTCAAAAAACAAGAAGCAGTGCTCAAGGCAACTGCAGTGCGAAGTCCCTTGCGGTGTCGGTAATGTCATCAATTCTTCCTTGTTCATCAATTCTTCCTTGTCCTCCTTGTCTTCCACCAGTCATGCTATCCACAGGGAGGGGGTATCTGGCCACAAGGGGGGCTCTGCCTCTGGTGGGGGGTCCCACTGGAGGGGGAGGGGGTCCCATAGGGGGAAGGGAGGCAGGGGACATTTCAGTCCAGCTGCCACAAGACTACCACATGGTGCACTACCACATGGTGCTTCGCCCCAAAGGGACTTCGCACAACAATGTGCGTTGTGACCACATCACCTGCTGCAAGGAACCTGGCGCTTTGCCTTTTTGTTTGAATCAAAAACCACTCTAATTTTCTATTGCTTTTGCCCTACACTGGCGAACTGCATTTCCCAGTTACCGTCCCCTCCCCATCAGAAGTCTTCTTTGGACTTTTGCTGGATTTTTTTTCGACTGATTCTGAATTTCCGAGTCTCCCCATCTGGAGCTCAGGCAATGTCCCACGTTGTTGGAAAGGTACCTTTGACTTCCGATTCAGATGATGAAATGATTTTGTTTTTTGGTTCTTTTTTCCACATTTCCAAGTCGCCCCCCCCCCCCGGTCAAAAATCAGGGTGTTGAACACTCGCACCCAAAACTCCAAAACTACTGCGCACCCGCTGCTTTTGACAGGTTTTCTGCACAAATAAGTGCTTGTTATGCACGGGTGAGTCCGGTACTGTTTCAGGCGGACAACATCTTGAACAAATTGAACGAGAAGATGGCTCCAGGGTACGTCACGAACCGCGACGAATTCATCGCTCATCTCACAAAGGACGCCAAATTCAAACCCTTCGGGAAGCTCGTACACTCGTACGCAGTGAGCAAAGGTGAAACATACATTGGGGTTTCTTCCTTTATGCTACATTCATGGAGTCACTAAAGTTACAGAACGGTGTGAAATTGTAGATGCTGACTCAAACTCAGACATTTTCAGGTGGGTGTGAACGCAAGTTTGAGATTTACAAGACCGGGATGGAGACGCCTGGATTCCGCGCGTTCCACGAGCGTGTTCAGCCATTCCTGCTGTTTTACGTGGACGCGGCGTCCTACATCGATGTTGACGACGACAGCTGGGCCTACTACCTCGTGTGAGTCAAAAAATTAAAATGCAGTAGGACCCCCCCCCCCCGGTTGGTTGGGGTGGTGTGTTGTCCTGTCAGTGGTGCCAATGCTACCTTGGGCGTAATGTGCTTGTTGTTGACCATCTTGGACTTGGACATTGTTGCAAGAGCCGCGAGACACGGCGCGTGCCAACATGGGAAGGTGTTTTGTTGGTTGAAATGTCCGTTTTCGTGTTGCAGATTTGAGAAATACAAATCGAACGGGAATCCAATGCACGCGTTTGTGGGCTACATGACAGTTTATAACTACTACGCCTATCCAGACAAAGTCCGACCCAGAATCAGGTGTGTGGAAATTTTGATGGTGTGCAGAGTTGGTATGATATTGAGTCAGTCCTCCAAAGTTCCTCGCGTTTGTTCTTCTCAGAACGGCCAATTTTCTTGCCCGCAGACAACCTTGTGATCAGTGTGAATAACTGTTGGCATGATTTTCCTCGCTTGCAGCCAGGTTTTGATACTCCCACCATTCCAGCGACAGGGTCATTGTGCCACACTGATGCAGACATTCTACAATGAGTGCTACACGCGCCCCGAAGTACTCGACATCACAGGTACCGTGTATTCCGACGACAGTTTGCGCAAACGGTTTGCCAAGAAACACGAAAGTACAGGCGATATATATCGCTACCGGTGATCAAGAACTCGCGCGCCTCGTCATCAATTTCACGTGATTTCTCTTCCAGTTGAGGATCCATCTGAAAACTTTCAGCGCGTGCGCGACTTCGTCGACGCAACGAACTGCAGTCAACTGAAGAGCTTTCAGCCAAAGGAGCTGTGCAAAGGCTTCAGCGATGAGATGGTGAAGGAGGCTCGGGAGGAGCTCAAAATCAACAGGGTGAGTGTTGAGATGAAGTTGGGATGGGGAGAATTCTTGTGCTTGCGCTCTCCCTGTATGCATTTCTGTTTGTCAGGCAGTTTCGAGCTGTAGCAGATAATAAAACGTGTCGGCGCTGCGTGTTCTGTTGTGAAACAATCACTGGTGAACATGACATTTTGGTAGGACCAAGTGCGTCGAATCTTTGATCGGTTGCACGAAAGACTGAAAGAGCAGAAGAAAACGCCCACAAAGCAGTATATGCTGCGCAGCAGACAAGTGCGCAGTTCGACCAAGTCACTCACGAAGCGGTCATTGCGGGGCAAAACGTCCACGTCATCCTGACAATTACTCATCTCGAGCACAAAAGTACCACCTAACTTGACTCGTTGTCATGGAAAATTTGACGTTCGGGTTCTGCAGTGGTTGAAGTTTAGGTTCTGAATTTTAGACGAAAATGAGGTGTGAGAACTGCACGCAATTAATTAAGCTTGACGTGTAGGATGCATGCGTATCGACCATTACAGCTCAGCAGAGATAGTAACTGGCACCTGAGGTCACCTCCTGTGTGCTTGGGTTTCAGAAGCAAGCGCGACGCCTGTACGAGATCCTGCGGCTAAAATCTACGAGCCGTGCAGACAAGGCCAATTTTGTGCAGTTCAGACTGGACATCAAAAAGCGACTGAACGCACCCTTCCAGGTACGCATTGCGTATTGCAGACATTTTGTTTTCCCTTGTCGCTTTTTGACTCGGACTGCATCGCAGTCGGGGAAAACATGGCCAGTTTCAAAACCCCAAAACGAAGGCAGGTTCAACTGTTTACGGTTATAGAGGAAGTCGGCAGCATCAAAAATTTGTGCCGCTTTGCAGAAAAATGGCCGGGACTTCAACAAGCTGCAGCGCGTGCTCAACCCGCTCGAGTTGGCGCAGGCGACGAACAACATGACGCGCGAGCAGCGCATCGAGTATCTCGAGAAGGCGTTCGAGGAAGTCGTGTCCGAGTACAGCAAGGTCATCGAGAGACTGGCGCTGTGAGCGCTTCAGGAGCTCAAGCACTGCAAACTCTGCGAAAGAAAAGAGTTGTTTCTTGGAAATACCGAAGAAACAATGACAGCTGCAAACATTGGAGTCAGCAGTTTCCTTTCCTGTGCAGGAACGTTTGAACATCTTCTTGTGGTATGTCTGAGTCTTTGGTGGGAAATTTAAGGAAGTTTTCGAAGCGATCGTGTCTCCACGCGTGTCCAGTCCCGATGTTTTTCAGGAAGATCACTTCAGGTGGTGCGTGTCGGTTCAAAACAAGAAATTCCCAGACTGCCTCTTACGTACGTGTCGTGGTCCGGGACGCAGAGTGGTCGTTTGTTATGGAGTTATAAACACTGTTCTGACCCGTATCGTGTTCTGTCGACCTTGAACGAAGGGGATAAATACTCGGCAAAAGTAATTGTTCCGTTTTTTTGACATGTTGGATCTTGCTTTGTGTTCAACCGCGAGCAGATACCGGAAGAATGGGAAAAAAAATCTTTTTCAAAGAAACATGTTTGTGGACATTTTGCGATGCAGGTGTGCACAACGAAAGACAAAAAGCAAGTGCCTGTCAAAAAGCTTTATTTCACACACACACACACAAATCTTGTCATCGCAACTTACGTGGCCAGCAAAATCTTGCAATGGCTAAGTTGCCGGATAATGTCTGACGGACCAGCCACAACGGTTGTCTCTGTGTCTACGCACACAACGCCGCGGGGGTGGGGTTGACGGACCAACAGATTTCAATGTTCGGTGGAATGAAATAGCACAGAATCGGTGGAATGAAATAGCACAAAATAGATTTTTGGCGCGGGAAGGCACCCCTGGATCGGACTGAATCACGACCGGTCGTCCAACAGGACCTTCACAATAATTATCATGTCATTCCCAACATTTCTCGAGCTGCAGCAGAATGGTTTTGCTGATGCTGTTCGATAACATCGGGGGGGGGGGGGGACGACGGATTTGTCCCATTCATTGCAATTTGAACACTTTCACAGGTCCTGTCATCCGTTCACTGACCGCCATCCTTCATGTTGTCAGACAAAAACAAGAAAAGCTTTTGATAATCTAAATGCGCGGTTTGGCTTGCCAAAAAGGCCCTGATCATCAAAATCGGTTTCCGCACAGCGAACGGCAAAGTGGGAATCAACGTGGACAACTGCACGGAATCCAGAGAGAAAACCATTCACAGCAAAACTATATGCAAGAACTTCTCGTGATTGCCTGCCCAAGATCACCCACGCTGGCAGTGAAATGACCGGGCAGTAAGAACTGCAATTTTGCCACTAACCGTCAATACAAAATCGGCCCCTGGGCCTCGCGGTGATTTGAACTCATTCGGGTTCCTTTTTTGCAACAACATGAAATGCGTTCCATTTTGTTCTTTCGAGACCTCAAGAATAACAAACTAGACTTTCAAGTGGAGAATCAGCCGCGCGCAGCGTACATCGGCAGGACAGCACTTGTGTGTGTCGAAGAATGTGTGCATAGTGTTATGTTTCTCAAAAAACAA
>JAAUXT010029455.1_pt1 | contig 13021 bp, 10 predicted proteins | sample 7278171 | NCBI WGS metagenome assembly JAAUXT01 (sample SAMN14350112, study PRJNA611818) | marine sediment metagenome | isolation source: surface marine sediment (1.8m) | place: French Polynesia: Moorea | collected 2018-08
GCCCTGCGACCAACATTTTGGGCGGACCACTGAAGCCTTCTGTTCGCGGGCCGAGAACGTCTCGGCCACAGCCAGTGGGCTAGTGCCAATGCGCTTGTGGCATACTTCGTCTTTATACATTCTCATTTTCGGACACAAGGAAAGCTCACAACCGACTGCGATGGATCGGTAGAACACGGAAAATGGCAGGAACCAGCGGGAACTCTTTCAGTGGCTCTTACCGCGTACATATGTATGAGGGTCTTCCACAAAGATTCCTTTTTTCCTGCGCTGTTCGGTTGGTCGCAAATGAAGGAAACTTTTTGCATTTTTCCTTTGCCCACAACCTTTAATGCAACCAAAAAAACATGCAATAAAATTGAAAACCATGCAGAAACTTTGCCAAAACAGCTCTCAAAAACTGGCAAAACAACAGCTGTGACGACAACAAAAATCAGTCATTGTCAGACTCCTCTGTTTGGTCATCCTGGGAGGAAACTTCTGCCTCAGAAATGTCTGAAATAGACAGGTTGCAACCCTCGAAATATTGGCCTTGTGCCTTTACACATTTTTTCCACCGAAAGGCCATGGATCTAATGGCATTGTAAAACACTTCAGTGTCAGTTTTTCTCATGATGAGGCAAATGCGATCCTGCACCTTGGCAATGTTGGCAAATTTGATTCCTCTGAGTTGTTTCTTGAGGTGAGGGAAGATGGCAAAGTCACAAGGGGTGAGGTCTGGACTATATGGGGGGTGGGGCACCATGTTGACACCATTTTCTCCAAACCAGGCAATGGAGACATTTGAGGTATGGGGTGCTGCATTATCCTGATGAATCCAAAAGTTCCTGTCACCATTGTCATCTTTGAGCCACAGTCCGGGGCGTTTTCTCCAAATCCTTTCTTTCAGCCTGTTCAGCACACCGCAATAAAAGTCTGTGTCGACAGTTTCCCCTGCCGGAACAAATTCAAGGAGGAGGACACCATAAGCATCGTGGAAGAGAATCATCATGGTCTTTCTGATGGAGTTGGACTTCACAATTTTCGTTGGGCGTGGCCCTCCTTTCTCTGTCTACTGGCATGACTCAAATTTGGTCTTCTGGTTGTACAGGGAAACCCATGTCTCATCCCCACTGACAATGCGGTCGAGATAGTGTGGGATGTTGCGCACATTGTTCAAATTATCCTTGCTCAGGTCACACCTCATCTTCTTGTTGCCATCTGTGAGGAAGTGTGGGATGAATTTCGGACAAAGTTTGCACATTTTGAGGTCTTTTTTGATGACTTTGAACACAGTGGATACTGGCCTGCGGACGTCCGAAGCGATTTCCTGAAGAGTCTTGCGCCTGTTAGTCTGGAAGCTGTCCTGGATGTCCTGCAGTGAGTCCAGGCGGCTGGGTGGTCAGCCGCTTCTTGGATTGTCTTTGGCGCTCTCCCTTCCCTCCTGGAATCGATGGTGCCACAACCAGACTTGGGGATATGACAGGGCATCTTGTCCGTACACTGCTCGCAGGCTCCTGACAATCTGGGTGGGTGTCTTGCCTTCCTGGGTCATGAATCTGATGTTTACCCTCTGTTCTTCATGTCGGGGCATTGTCCACACACTTGCAGTCAACCAAATCACTACCAAAGTAATCCAAAATGATTCCATTTGCAACTGCTTAACTTGGTCTGCATCACCACTGCCAGCATCGCACGCACTTCCTGACCTCACTTTGATCACGTGCCAGGATCGCCAGACAACACACAGACCGATCAATGACATGTCAAAACATGCCTCATTCACAGCAGACTGATAGTCGACACGCACATGGAACTAACAATCCAAGTCAAGAGAGCAGCGCAGGAAAAAAGGAATCTTTGTGGAAGACCCTCGTAACAACGCCTTTTTGAAAGGTTTCAACGTCGAGTCGTTGTCAGTTCTTCAGTCAAAAATGAAATCAGGTTGTCGCCATGCTGAACATCGCTCTGTGGGATCAGTTTTGGTCTGTTCTACAAAGGAAAGGACCCAACGCCAGACAAACTTTCTGCAAATTCTAGGATGCCAAGAAAACCCAAGAAACCGGCAAGTTAGTGGAATCTCTCCAGTCTGGTTTGGTAAAGATCACAATTTTCTGTTGAGCTGGTCCGCTGGATGAGGCCATGCACCTTGGTGCGTGAGAGCGGTGCGGAAATGAACCAACCATGCGAGAGAAATGGGTCGTCGGTTGTCGTTACTTCTCTGCCAAAGCTTCTCTGCCTCACCTTCCTTCCCTGCAGCAATGCTCTTCAAATTGTGAGGTTCTGCATTGTGCAATGCACGTCTTCACTGGGTGGAGAAGTCAAAATGAGCCCAACTCTAACTTCAGTGAAATACAGGCAGAATCATGCAGCAGGCTGGTTGCAAAGGTCCGAGAGCCAAACAAGCTGCATCACTTGACGTTGGGTGATTTCCCGGTTGATGTGGAGTTTGCAGAAGATAAGCTGACATTTGTACTTTTTGTCGATGGCCAACTGATGTTGCGTGGTAGTTTTCTTGTCTTTCGGCAGACAACGGGGCTTTTGTCTCTCGAGACATGAGTTTTTGTGTGAAAGCGAGTTCACTTCGCTTCACCTTGACGCTTTGACTTGGATGGAGTGATCAGCAAGACGTCTTCCTCTGTGCCATTGCCCCATGACTTCCAGAATTCAGAACACGCAGCTTTCTTCCAATGTGTTCTTGCTCCTGAGAGGAAACAGCCTGAGAAAATTTGTTCTGCGATATGCACCGAAGAACCATTCCAAGTGTTGTCACGTGGTCGCCAGCGGCCACTTTTAGCCGCACCGGACAAAGTTCTTCGCTCAAGAACGTGGTCACCACACAAGAACCGGTGTCTCAGGACCAGACCCCGACCTTCATTTTGCTTCGACGGCGGAACGTGGTCCTGGTCGGGGTCTGGTCCTGTTCCACCGGGGGTTTTCAGTTGTTGGTCGTTATGGTGTGCAACTTGGATTTGTCCACCTGCAGCTTGATCGCAGGAGGGGGCAGGCGGTGGGGAGGTACAATGGTGTGAACTGCCACTCTGTTCACCTCTGTTGTGGGGTTGAGGATCCAAAATTCTGGTGAGGTTGGCGAACAAACTCCGACCCTGGGGGAGACTCCCCGTGAAACTGGTCCGACGCTGATGAGTAATTTCGAGTCCGTCCGCACTCATTGCGAGAACAATGGCCTCCGTTGCCACAAGGCACGACAAAATTAATTTCATTCGTCGAAAACCAATTCTTGTTGAGACTGCATGTGACACGAAGTTGGTTGAAACTAGCCTGGTCCAAACCAGGTTCTTATAAATGTCGCCTGTGAAACAAGCCGTTTGTTTGCTTGTGGAAGAGAATCTGTTGTTTGCCATTTCCGAAGCAATCTTGTTGAGAGTGATTCAACAAAAAACCAGTGGTTTCGTCATCTTTTGTGGTTTTCATACAAGTATTCTGGGCAAGTAGTTTGCTGTTCACAGCTCATTAACCATGACAATAGTGCTGACTAACAAAGAATATCGATCACAATGAGCTCCCTATGAAGCTTGGTTCGTACCTGAACTTCCGCTTGAGTTGATAACCTGAACCAATGGGTCTGGGAAGGTAAATCTGAACGCACTGTATTGACAAAAGATGAAGCTGACCTCAATTTCATTTCTTTCAGATCCCAACCCGGAACTGCGCATCCGACTCCGAATCCGCTCTGAGACCCGAACCTGAGTGAACTGAGGAACCATGCGCCGACATGCAGGGACTCCAGTCTCCCGACGCTGCAGCAGCAGCAGCTGCGGGTCTCCTGCAGGAGTCTGACCACCACGCCCAAAGCTTTCGGTTCCACAGCGTGGCCGGCGCTGCGGGCGACGACGATGGGTTCAGATACAACAGCGGCCAGCCTCGTCACAACGACATCCAGTTCAATCTATCAACGCTCCACAACGCCAGTAACGACGACATGGGAGGGTTGAAGGGCGGCGGCATGGTCATTGATGACTTCTACATCATTCTCTATATCTTCGTAGTCCCCATAGTCTTTGCCCTGATCGTTTTCTTCGGGACAGTGGGAAACTCCCTGGTGATATTCGTGATTTTATCCAAGAAAAAACTGCAGACGGTGACGAATCTGCTGTTACTGAACTTGGCTGTGGCGGACATAAGTTTTTTGGTGGTATGTGGAACGTTCGTGACCCTGCACTACGCCTTGACAGTGTGGCCGTTTGGCGACACCATGTGTCGTATCGTCCAGTTCCTGCTGTACGTCACGTGTTACGTAACGGTGTACACGCTGATCGCCGTCAGCGCTGTGCGCTACATCACCGTGGTCCACGGGCCCCAGTCAGCGCTCATCAAATCCAAGAGGAACATACTCCTTCTCATATTCACCATCTGGTTCGTCTTTCTGCTTGCCAAAATTCCAGTGCTGATTGTGCACGGCGTTTCTCATAACGAGAAGAACAATCGGACTGAGTGTATCATCAGTGGGAAGGAGGAGGCGCAGAACCTCTTCGCCTCCTTCTTTGTCTTCGCGTACGCGCTGCCGTTGCTTCTCATCATTACTCTCTACCTGGGAATCCTGTGCCATCTGAAAAAGAAGAAGGAACAAAGCACGACTCACCCACCGAATGAGGGAGAACGAACTAAGCACGTCACCAAGATCGTGGTGCTGGTGGTGACTGTGTTCGCTGTTTGCTGGCTTCCGCTGCACATTCACCTGCTCGTGGCGAACTACGGACAGATCCCAGCCAGCCAGGCCTACTACGCCTGTCTGGTGCTGTGGCACAGCCTCGCCTTCGGAAACTCCATTCTCAATCCAATCATTTACAACATTTTCAGCTCAGATTTCCGAAATGGATTTCGAGAAGTTGTTTGTTGTCGCCGAGAGTCTGTCGCCTCACCACCACCCCCGGTGGATGTGTGATTTGCTTGTTTTGTTGAGGTTATTCATTGTGGAGAGACCCGCATCGCTCAAAAGTCGTCCGGTGACTTTGCATAATGTGAAATTTATTGAACTGTCACACCAAAAATGTGTTATCCTTCAAGTCTTGTTCAATAAATTCAGAATACTTCGTACAGCTGGAAATTTTTCTTTTCGTAATGCCTGATTCAGTGTGATTTTTAGTTCAGATCTGCGTACATTTTCACTTGACAAAAGACACAGTGCTTGTGTTCCATCTCAAATCACCGATCCCCACCAGGATAACAGATGATTCCGCAACAGACAATTGGCCGAACGGACGGAAGCCGACTGCTCATGCAGAAACAGTCTCTTGCGTAAGGTCCAATCTAAATTCATTGCGGATACTCTCTCACTTTACTTGATGCAGCGCAGCCTCCATAGGGCTGCGATACATGTTCTTCCAGGAACAAAAAAGTTGATTTGTCAGTTGTGTACTTCCGACGAGTAAATCAACCACTCGACTGAGACGACAAGGTAAAGGTCACGCCACCAGCGCCAAAGCCTTTTCGCCTCAACTTTTTTTCCACACATCGAAGATCAATGTTTCTGACGCAGCTTTCTGACATTGAAAACTCTCAGCAATTGTTCACCAGGCGAAATGTAGACATGGTCCAATCAGATTAGAGTCTTGACCCGCCGAGGCTTTTCGATCGTGGGCATCGATTGAGAACTCGGGGAAGATTGAATCTCTGTAGTGTTCTCCGTCAATCTTGTCTTTGAATCAAGAGAACCCAAAAAGTCCGAAAGGTGGGCGTCTCACCGAAACATTTCAGGCCTGCACGTGTGGACTCTGTTCCACATCAGCTTTCCTATTTTGATCAAACAGAACAAAGTCACCCGTTCAAGGAGCGAAGTGGATCTCGCACCGGAGCTGAAGCCCCGGGGAAAATCTGCAGAACGTCAAAAATTGCACCCAGTTCCGAGACCCACACACGCACGCGAACCCGAGCATCGGTCCACACTCAAATCTGATGCACTCCGTGCGGAAGATGAAAGAAGGGTGCAAAGTCTCTTGACATGCGAAGAAAAATCTTTTATCGTTGGTATCGGGGGAAATCAATTCGCTGCTGCAGCCGTAGATGGTGGTGGGGACAAGTCTGTTGCATGCAGATTACACTGTCGTTTCACGTCGGTCCCCAACTGTAGGGAGGTTTGGTATCGCCTGAATTTTCATCAGGTGCGGTGCTCCAAATGCCAGAGAAAAAGCTTTGGTCGCCAATTCTCATGAATGATTTCATTTGGTTCCTCACCCCTGGCTGGTTGTGCTTTTAACATTCAGTTGTCTCTGGTACTGATCTGGCAATGGAGCCACGTTGACGGAGACCGGACAGATCTGCTGAAACTCCCTGATCAGGTCACGATCGGGAGTGTTTCAGGGTGAAAACAGATTCATTCCTCCGTGCAATCGGAAACTTTCAATCAGTTTCTGCAGTTGTCATTTCCAGCACAGATTTCAATTTGCAACGTCGATTTGATGACCTGAAATTTGCACGGACAACCTCTTCCTGCTCGTAAAGCATTTAATTTTCCACTGGAGGAGACACGACAGGAAAATGATATCGAGCTGCATGAGGCAGATACAATTGAGGTTTGACGCAGCTTCGGCGATTTATTGAGGAAACAGCGTGTGTTCTTGACACAAAATTGTCAAAGACGCATTGTTTCGACATGGTTCTTTTTTGGCTGCGAAAAATCTCAACTGAAGGGTTCTCGCACCATTCTGCGCACGTTTCGAGGAACACGAGATGTTCGTGGTCAGAGGCAGGAAGCAAGAGAAAACGGAGGCCATGGTCATGCAGGTTATGTGAGCAGATGAAGATTTCCAGAGACGAGTGCGCTGAAATCAAATGTTTTCGAGAACAACTTGCAGTTTGGAGACGAGCAAGTTCAAATTCGATGTTTCAAAATGATTACCTTTAAGTCATCAAAGTCAAGCTTGTACGATGAGCAAAAAATGTTGTCATTTTTGTGGAAGCCTTCGATTTCAAAATGACATTATTGCTGCTGTTTCCGACGAAAGGATATCAGAGCAGTTTTCAGGTCATATTTTCACGAAGCTACATCAAACCGTCCATAGATTTTAGCGATTCATGAGAGCTTCAACAAAAAGTCAGAAAACATCCCTGGGAAAACCCCCAGCGACTTTCAGGCCAGGAATCAGGAGGAACTGCTTTCGGGACCAAGGTTGCAGGCCGGACCCCAGGAGATTTGCTCGATCCTCCAGATTACCGTGAAATCTCTCGTGCATGTTCGGGTTTTTGATGGCTCCTGGGCCCACCAAAAAGCACAAACACGTCCGGAGATGCCGAGCAAAGTGTCAGAAAACAGATCCGCAGTCGGGCGTGGATCTTCAGGAAGTGCTCAGCCAACTCTGACGGATCGCGGGAGCCTGGGTCCCCCTGGTCCCCCGAACACAAGTCCTCTGTCCAAAAGGAATCACACCCTTCCTTTGAGGGACGGGTATCCACCCACCTCCTACCCGGATATCTGCATCTTCCAGATCGAGGGCCCTGGCACCTTCCCCTTTAGCTCCAGAAACGCCCCTGACAATGGGTATCCCACATGCATTGTCAACGTCAAAGTCTGTCGGATCTCCCCATGATGGCCCAGGTTCCACTGATCCGTCCCTGACACCCACGAAGCAACAAGCAGAATTATGAAAATGCAAACACGTTTGTCGCAAGTCGTCGTGAGATTACCAGGAGATTCCACAGAATATGGCAGCCTATTGTTTGAAGGCTTTTACGGTAATTTGTCAGAACAAAAATCTACATGCGCAAGACAGCTTCAGGCTCACAACGCGGCTCTGGATGAGGACGGCGGAGCCGGTGTGCGGCAGCACCGCCGAGACTTGAGAACCACAACGTCCTCGTGTGACAACGCGCGACGCAACGCGAAAAGTGCGATGAAGGGTGTTTGTTATTCATTTGGAAAAGTTTTCTGTGCATGTATTTCTGTAAAAGCAGAAGATATATGCCAAAGCCCCTCCTCTCCAGAGATATTTTCTTGAAACTTGCCGGACAGGTATGGATGGTTCTGTTCAAACTGCAGGGTTCGGAACCCATTTCCTCTCCAACTGACACGGACGCGCCGCCGATGTGAATGGCGGGAGAGAACAACCGACCACAGGTGACAACCAAGTCGAACTACACAAGAGCGCATGCAGTTGTGCTGGAACAATCACTTTTGCTTCGAAACCCAAAGCTTCAAGCGTTCGTTATCTCTTAATTGAATTTCGCGCAGTAAAAGAAGATAGGAGGCTCTGAGAGTTGCCGTTTGCAGCAGATAGTCGTGTTGTGTGGGGGTCGGGTCCCAGTGGAGCCCGTCCTCACAACCGCCCCTGCTTGCAGCACCGTGGTAAAGAGCAGCCTCGGCTCGGCCAGACTGCTGCAGTGGAGTCAAACTCAAGCATACGCTTCAAACGTTTATTACACAAACCTGTCTTAAGCTGTGTATCTCTCGACAGATGCAGGGTGTCATGGGTGCGGCTTTAAATAGGCGGTGCGAGCTGCGAGTCCAGTGCACAGCTTCAGCTTCGCGCAGCTCCACTGAAGCGGCTTCATCGGTACTCAGCACCTCGCCCGAAAGCTGGATTGCGCGCGTGGGAAGAGCCAACTCTTCCACACGACACACACCACATCACACCCACATCCCACCATACCCACACTCTAAACCCACCAACACCAAGACCCCACACCCATTCACTCCACCTCTGACCCTGGTCTCGTTCTGCTGCAGATTGAGCTGCTGTGCTTCAAGAAGGTGTGGCGTCTCTGTGTGGAGGCGTTCGTGGCGCCGTGCTGCGACGCCTTCGGACGCTGCCTCTCCAACATCAAGGTCAACGTCAACAAAAACGGACGCGACTGAGGTCACAGAGGTCAAGGGTCAAGGGCGGGTTCCACTGCACCGAAGGAGGATCTTGGATCGGGCTGGACTGGGGTAACTTGAGCCTTGACACGGGGTGTTCTGGAGAATCCAGGACCCACAGATCCAAGGGACAACCAACGGCAAATGAAGTCCCATTTGAACCACTGTTTGCAATTGAAATTTGAGTTTGTCTTTTTTGTGGTCGGTCTGTGGACCCTGGGTTTGCTGGAGAGTCGGTGAATTTTGGAAGAACTATGAGATTTCGCACCACAACGTGCGGTGCAGAACTGCCTGAGTTGGAAGCGTTCTGATGTCATTTTGTTTGGGGTTGTTTTTCACGTGCACAAGAGCACGTTGCTGTCATCTGTCATGCAAATTTTCACAACTGCTGGTAAGACGTTTTATTTTTGCTTCTTCCTGTAATTTTTTGTGTCAAACGCCAAATGTGGCACTGTGGAGTTGAAACCGTGAGAAGCCTTGGTTTTTGGATCCAACTGACCTTGCTTCGCAAAAAGCAAACAACGAACTTGATGCGTTCGGCGAAAACCAACATTTTGCACAATTCGAAAACTTCCTGTGTCCAGAAGCTAAAGTCCCGGGAAGATAAGTTCGTCCATTTTCTTTTTCTTGCAAAGCGTTCGAATTGTTCTCCTCGTGTGTTGAGGCGCCTGTTCCACTGCGCATGCGCCTCCCTCCAGCGGACCGAGATTCTGGGCAAGGGACGCAGTGTCCTGAGACGCACGAGTGACGCGTCCTTTGACCGAATCTGGAAGCGTTTTCTGAAGTTCTTTGTTGCAGAATGGCTGTCTGGCGATGCTTTGTCTTGTTCATGCAGCCCGCCTTGTGTAATTCGAACAGAACAGTTTTGACAGACCTCTCACCCTTCGAATTGGCCAACAATCGAAGGGCAGATATTTTCCACATTTGTGGGGACCAGTTCAGGCACCAAAAAACAAACCTGCACTGGAAACTGAAATGGTGGAGGCCAAATTCGCCGCTTTGCGTTGCATAAGGTGTTTCGGAAATACGCAGCTCACCTGGACTGTGACACAAAATTGACTTCTTGATGGACAGACAAGAACACATGTTCAGAAATTCAGAAGTTTAGCTTCAGAAAAATTGCTCCCCTAGACTGCTGAGTAACTTTACACATTTTCAAGAAAAGTCGATCCTTGTAACAGTAAGAGGAACCAAACAGCATTTTTGTAACGAAGAGACCAAATTTGTCACGTGAAAAGCGCCAATCACCACAGAAAAGAACAAGGATCTCCAGCGGGTCCAGGACCGAGGTCAAGGACGCCCAACCGCAGGGGCCCAAGCTTCAACGTAGGAAATCTGACGTGCAAAAGGTCACAAATTGGTGGGGGGGGTTTAAAATGGGGGGGGGGGGAGTGGGGTTGGCGTCACGGGCCCCTGGATCCGCTGGAGGTGTCACCTGGTGCAAACTCTGACACTGCGTTGGAAGATCCTGTCGAAGAAAAATGACGTTGATTGAATGTGGATGTTCATACTGTGTAGACACGAAGAAGATGTAAACCTTTTCTCTTGTAGTGTGGGTGTGTAGCACACAATTCAGTGAAATACTCGGAGTGTTGCCTGTAGAGGTTTGTACACGTGATTAGAATGAGAGAAATCTTGGTCAGCTTTGCATACACAGAGTATAATTTTGTACATTGATATTTTTTATACGGTGCTGCATATTTTCAGTATTATACGTACGCAAACCACAATGATCAACCCCCTTCACTCTTTGCCTCCATTTGTTTGAAATGGTGTGAGGAACAGTGTGGTGGATCCACCAGGTCCCTGGATCTGCCTGGGCCCCCAAGCCCCCCAGGCTCCTGGGCCTGCCCGGGCCCTCAGGCTCCTGGAATTGTCAAAGTTCCAAGCCCCTGGGTCTTCCCGGCTTCCCAGGTCCCTGGATCGACCAAGGTTGACCAAGGCTCTCGGGCCCCTGGACTCTCCAAGGTCCTTTGGATCCACCCTTGAAATCCAGCCTTCGTGACTGGCGATCAAGTTGATCCAAATGCAATGATTCTGAATCTGACAAATTCGAATTTGACCAACACTTCAGACAAAGCTGCCAAAAACAAGAAAACAGTCTCATTTTCGTGACAAACCGAGATCGCTTTTGCAACAGGTGACAACTAAATTCTATCCGAATCAAGCAGAACCAATACAGAATCTCACTGACATCGAATATCTTTGAGTCTTCCTGTATGAAATTCAGTATTATTCTTTTGCATGCCTGATGGTATGGTACATCGTTTTTGCAAATGCGTTGTCTATTTTAGCAGTTCTGTGCATGTGTGTAGCAGAAGTACGTAGTTCGTCCACAAATTTCCCGTTTTCACATCTACGATTGCTGGTTTCACCACACCAACTGGTGAGGCCAGATCCACCACACCAACTGGTAGGGCCAGTTCCACCACACCAACTGGTAGGGCCAGTTCCACCACACCAACTGGTGGGGCCAGATTCACCACACCAACTGGTAGGGCCAGATTCACCACACTGGTCAACTGGTGAGGCCATATCCACCACACCAACTGGTAGGGCCAGTTCCACCACACCAACCGGTGGGGCCATATCCACCACACCAACTGATGAGGCCATATCCACCACACCAACTGGTAGGGCCAGTTCCACCACACCAACTGGTGGGGCCAGATTCACCACACCAACTGGTGGGATCAGATTCACCACACCAACTATTGTGGTCAGATTCACCACACCAGTTGCACCACAGCAAACGATGGGGCTGGGTTTACCACACCAACCAGTCAAGTTTCCGAAAACTGAAAAACGGAAAATTCGTGGACGAACCACGCACAGTGCGTGTCCTTCTTGTTCGGCTCTGAGCACAAAAATCAACACACACATCGCGGAGGTTTTCTCGCTCCACACGGGGACTCCAGGCGCCCTTCCATTTCCAAAACATGATAGAAGTGAAGGAAAGTCCCAACTGCCCCTCCTCTCGGCTCCCTTGACCAAATCCCGTTTTCGTCCATTCAGGAGCCGTGCGCTGTGTACCACAACCGGCAGTGAACGCTCGATTGAGAGTCCTCTCTTCTCTGTTGAAACAGAGGTTTCGGATCAGTGCAGTGCGATGGGGCCCAGTCCCCACTGAACCCTGAAGAATTGTCCCTCCCCGATTTTGGCAGCAGGTGCAAAAATGTCGATTATTTGGCAGTTTGCATCGGGCCCCCCTCGGCGTCACACCTCTGACTGAATCCTGGATCCGCCCCCCTGGATTGCGTTCTCTCAAGAAATCAGTAACTGCACAGAGCATCCCCCAAATGAAGCTGACGACTCCACTTCCGGTTTCGACTTCCTGTCATGTGGCCGCGCAGTGTTCCACTGTTGATGAATGAAAGTAGTTCCCAGTTTTGTACCTTGATGTGGAAAACGACTTTCTAAACCTGATACATGTACATGTTGTGTGTAACGAGACATGTTGATGTTCGTCTGGTGGAAAATAAAAAAAAAAACCAAACATTTCTTTGGATGCCAGGTTTTGCGTTTTGACGCACAATGTGCAGATCGAGGGGTGGAAACTGGCCTCCACAGGACCGAGGGTCCCGGGGAGAAATCTTCCCCTTGTCTTTCCCAGCTCTGGCCCACCGGCGTTCGCTGCTTCGCTATGTTACCTTGGGATGTGCTGGACTGGTTTGGGGGACAGCTGAGGCTCTGTGTGTGTGACGCCCACCACTGCCCTGTGCTGTAACTCATGACGTCACAGTGGACGGTACACGCACTGAGGATTGCAGCAGCTGCCCAGGACACGCACGCACGTTTTGGAAGAGCCAGAACTGCTCTTGTTGAAGAGCAAACTGACCCTGTTTGCTGACTAGACAATCTCTTTATTGCACTTTCCACAAAATACTCCAAAAGCTGTCGCGTTTCATAAAAATAGCTTTCCCATTCCAAACAGGGTTCACGGAAAATTGAGTGAATATCAAGTGCTGTTTGGCATTCATGTGTCAACCTCATTCTACAATCCTTTACTTGTCGTTACTTGTCATACTCTCAGATGCGTCGCTCTTTATCACCTCTGGTTCTGCTTGCTTGTGTCAGCATTTTGTTGCGCATGCGCAGAGCTCGGCGGGAGCGCGACGGGCAGCGCCCTCTAGCGGCGCTTGCCGTACGAGCGCGTGGACCCGCGCCGGCGCTGTGACGCCATCGAGCTGTTCTGCTCCTGGACCGCTGCAAATCAGAGAGCGAGGAGAC
>JAAUXT010129008.1_pt1:5000-13021 | contig 13021 bp, 19 predicted proteins | sample 7278171 | NCBI WGS metagenome assembly JAAUXT01 (sample SAMN14350112, study PRJNA611818) | marine sediment metagenome | isolation source: surface marine sediment (1.8m) | place: French Polynesia: Moorea | collected 2018-08
CTTTCACTGCATGCCAAACCATTTCTACAGACGCAGTGCTGAAATCAAACTCTCTAAATTCGCACATTCTCGTCTGATTGAAGAAGTGAGGACTTCGAATCCTTTGGATCCAAAGCAAATCTTCTGATTTCATTCTCATTTTGGGGACTTCAAATTGCCCAGGCATAGGTGCAGAATTGGCAGGACCCTGAGAACCTTGGCTCCTGAATCTGCTTTTGAAATTGACAGTGTCTCTGGTATTGACCAAACTCCGAATGCCTCTGTTTTCGACCCTGAACCTGGCATTGCTCCATAGTGACCATGAGGGGGCTGTTTCTGGAAAGATTCCTGAGTTAGGACTTTTCCTAAATTGTAGGAGCTGTTCCTGGAAAGGGTGCTTTTCTCCCAGCAAGGACTAGGAATTTTCCTGATGTCTGATTTCGGATAGGAAGTTGTCCTCAGTGCCAAGTTGGGATAGGATAGGATTTTGTGCCAACTGCCAACTCAGGACAATTCTTTTTCTTAAATCCTAGATTCAGGACAAACTGGTAGGACACCTCCTGGAGGTGTCCTGACGTTTTGTCCCAAGTCTGGGATGTAGGATAATCCTAACTTAGGATTTGTTCGAGAAACACTGCCCCCGCCAGACCTATCTGTCCCCTCTTGATATCGAGCACAGTGGATCCTGGATCCGTCACCCCAATTGGCGTTGTCCACACTGAGCGTCAATAGAGTTTCCCGCGTTCCTCCGGGCCCCAGGCTCAGGGTGATGTCAGGTGGGAGATAGATGGGACCTGGCCGGTCTCCACATACCTCCGTCTTACATCAGGGGTGTATCCCGTGGCCCCTGGATCTGTCCAGACACATGGTAATCTCTGTACCCCGCGTCTCGTGGCTTTTCGTGGCAGTGCCTTGCAGTGGACCCGGGGTCTGGGTGGTGACAGGTGGGAGGCAGATGAGAAATCTAGAGTTTGTACACACCTCCGTCTCCAACCTCCATCAGCACTGGATGTGTCTGGCAGTGTGTACCACACAGCAGGCTCAAATCTGGGTGAACACAGGCGAGAGATAGATTTGGACTGATCCCGTCTGCACACACCTCCGTCTCCACCCTCACCAGGAGTGTTTCTCTGTACCTTCCATCCGTCTCGTCCCGTAGCATTGTCCCACAGTGGACCTGGGTCTGGGCGATGACAGCTGGGAGATAGATGGGAAGGTCTCCGTCTGCACACACCTCCACCAATACGTCTACATCTCCGTCTCTGTCTCCGACAGGAGGCCATTGTTTTGCGAGACAATGAGAATTTTGTGCAGGTTCTCGTTTCGTGACCTATGACGTCATCCCCCGTCGCTCCGACGTCACTCAGCCTCATCTTGAAGGTCACCCCGACTCCTATGATCGCAAAAGTATTTTCTCTTGTTCTGTGTCTCAGGTGTTTAAATTTCTGTCACTTTTGGGTCGATTTGCCATTTGGTCCTTCCTTTGCGATTCTGGAATGGCCCCTCATCCTGCAGAGTGGAAGACCAAATCCACTCAAAATGATCAGGGTCTGACTTTGAAGGCCGCTCACCCGCTTTAGGCGTGAACCTGCCGTTCTGGGGATACAAAACCAGAAAGTACATGTAGAATCTGGCGTGAGAACCCAACCCACTGAAGCGAGCCGAGACCAAAGACATAGGACAGCGTGTCACACTCACCTGTCGGACCAAACTTCCGGACAAATCTGACGCATCAGCCATGCAGTTATGTGGAGGACAGACAGCAGCTCGAGACGCGCACGCCTACCGTATTCACCATGTCTACCATATTCACTCATGCACATTGCGCACTTCCTTGAACCCAGAATAGACGTCACAAGGTAGGGTACGAGTACGCATTATTTTTATACAAGGCTGCAATTGCGACTTTACCATTGTATCAATGGGGCACCGATGTCCAAAAGTGGTTGTGCCGTACAGTTCATTCAAGTCGCACCCTTGGATTGAACACACCAACAAACATTTGTATTTTTGCGCATTAAGGCCTTGTCAAAACAGTGAAAAACTCACACGCATGTTTCAGGCGCACCCCCACGCTCAACTTTTGGGCGAAAAGCTGCGTCTTATACACGGTAATTTACGGTAATTGTCCAGTGCGCGCAGTGGACATGGGTGCGCGTCACACCTGGATGATTACGCTTCTCACCTGGAGGTACTTGACGGCCTTGCACATGATTTCCCCCGCGTACCACTGCAGTGTGATCTTCCAGATGATGTCCGTGAGAACCGTGAAGAATCCCGCCAGCAAATCTGCAATCAGATACCAGATATGGTCAGTCTTCTGACGGATCCAGGAGAGGGGGATCCAGGGCCCCTCCCCACCAGGAAATCTGCAAAAAGATACCAGGCAAGGTCAAGGTCAATCTGATCCAGGAGCCAGGAGCCAGGGATGCAGGGTCGCCACCCCTCAAACTAGCAGATTAGCATCAAAGAACTGGGTTCAACACAATAGTGAATGGACGGAAACCTCGACGCCCATTGAACAAGCAACAATGATAAAAGAACGAACATTTTTTGAGGGTTCCAGGGGTGAGGGACCAAGCAGCATATCTGCAACAACGAACCAAATTCAAAGTTTCGTCATATTTTGGTATCAGCGGGGGAGCATCCACTCACGCCAACCCAAAACAACAACTTTCCTTTCTGCATTTTTGGTGTCGTTAGATTCAGGCTGTCCTTCCCCCTTCCCAGCTACAGGATTTTAGCTTGGCCTGCACCCAACTCCCATGCCCAACCTGCCTGGCTCTGGCACCCCTCGACTTGTGAAACACTGGGACAAAAGAAAGCACAAGGTCGAGGGGGCGCGACCCTCAAATCTCATTTCCCCACCAAATGTGGCTTTTGTCTGTCAGAACAACAGACCCTCCCACAGAATATCCGTTTTTGCAGAATCAGCAGTGGATTAGAAATCTTCACTCATTCAATGGGACAATAGCGCTATTTCTCGCCCGCACCTGGTCCCATCCAGCTTTTCGCGGATTTTTTACGGATTCTACTCGCTTTACGGATAATGCCAGGAGGCTGTGAGCTGTGGGTTACCCGAGTCATGAGGCGAGGTGGGACTCACAACGTGCGCGTCAGTGTGTAGTGTGTGTTGTGGTGTGTGTGCGTGTGTATATGTATGCATGTGTGCCTGAGTGCCTGTGTGTACGCATGTGCATATGTGTGTGTGTGTGTGTGTGTGTGTGTGTGAATTCAGTTGCGGAAACCCACTACATGGCCAGAACGAAAGCGTCCTGCCAGATCTTGCGTTGCGTTTCCACTGTTTGACCAAACCACAGCCTCGGTGCCATGGTAACGGATGGGGCGTCCCCACCCAGGCCCGCTCCCTCCAATGGACCGAGTGTGTGTCTACAGCCGCCACTGCCTCTACAGTGTAACGTCTCGTAATTAGTTGTCGACACAGCGGAAATGAGCTTCATGACAATGAATCTCGACTCTCATTACATCGTCCGTCCGCATTCCCCCGCAGGCAGTTTTCACATGGGTAACGCGCGGTCATTCTCTTGACGTCTGCATCAAAATTTAGCATCCAATGATGTAATTTTTGACGTCAGCGCAAACAGCGAATGTGAACAGCTCCATACGCTGTGATGATAGGGAAGGATCCAGAGGACAAAGTTCCGGTACCCTTCACGGATCCGTGCCGAGATGGGGACCCACACCTGTGCGTGGGTCCAGTCGATCCTGCACTGTGACGTAAGCCGTTTTCACATTGGATTCTGTCGCCGTCAAAGACGGCAGAATTTTGACGTCAACGTCAAAATTTGACCTGACGCCCAATAGTCCAGACCATTCCTTGACATCGTCAAAAAAAACTTGCCGTCGATGACAAAAAAAGCTGACGCCGTCACCAACGTGGAAACCGCTGTATTCACTAGATCTGGGGGTGAGGGTTTGGGCGTCGTTGGTGGCACGGTGCTCTGTACCAGGCTCCGGAGACGAAGGACCTTCACGTGCCAATCACTGGGCGGGGTCTTGAGCGGGGTCCTAGGCGGGGTCCTGGATAGGGTCCTGGGTGGGGACGTGGGCGGGGTCCTGGGAGGGGTCCTGGATAGGGTCCTGGGTGGGGTCGTGGGCGGGGTCCTGGGCGGGGTCCTGGGCGGGGTCCTGGGCGGGGTCCTGGGCAGGGTCGTGGGCAGGGTCCTAGGCAGGGTCCTAGGTGGGGTCTTGGGGGGGGGGGGTCCTGGGCAGGGTCCTGGGCAGGGTCCTAGGCGGGGTCCTAGGCGGGGTCTTGGGGGGGTCCTAGGTGGGGTCCTGGGCAGGGTTGTGGGCAGGGTCCTGGGCTCTGCGCGCCGGACTCAATATTAGACTCATGCACGAAGTATGAAACTCACAGAGAAGCCCTGGGGAAGGGGCGTCCATGGGCGCGAGTTTGATTTCAGCTCCAAATGCTCCCTCGTTTCGTGTGACATCAGCGATCCCCTTCTCAGGGTCAGACTCACTTTGATGAAGACTCGGTACCCCCCCCCCGCCCCCAGCAAGCCTGGACCCAATCCTCCCAGTAAAGTGTCGTGTTGCGTGGTGGAGGAACTTGTCAAGTACCGTATTCACTCATGTACAAGTCGCGCCCAAGTATTTGACGCACCCTTACTTTTTGCCTTGGTTGTCTGGTATCAGGTCACATTGAAATCATGGTTGTCTCATACCCATGGTGTGGATATGGATTGGTGGTCCTGTTTGCACGTTTTATCTTTGCATTTTGTGTGTTTTATGTGTTCCACGCATTGACTTCAATTCTCCAGGGCAGAGTCCGGAAAACGACCGCGGTCAGAAGAGCCAAGAGCAGAATCCGAAACTGAAATGGATAACTTTGCTCGAACACTTCAGGTTCATGTAACACTCGCAGACGAGAAATGTTGAAATCGTGTCTGAGATTGAAATTTGGACGAATTGAGTCAAAAGTGTCAAAAGTTGAACAAATCATGCTGAAGGATCACTTTTCCAAGAATGGTTTTGTTTCCAGGAACTTAAAACGAAATTTGATACTGATAGATGTGAAAAGTTGGGCTCAAGTTTCTGAAAGGGCTCTGACTGATTGTGTGTGTCAGAGACGACTGTAGGTGTCAGGTCCTCAATATGCCAAATGCTGCCACACGACACTTGGGCTCCAGCGGATCTAGGATCCAGGGCCTGGATGCTGGACAAACATTGGGGGGGGGGGAGGCGGACTCCAACCTTGGGATGTGCGAAGAAAAGGATGTGCCTGCTGGGGGATTATTTTTGGCGCGGGGGGGGGGGGGCTGTTCTGTTTTCAGGCGTCGGGAGGCTCCCTGTGCCACGGGCGCCCTGCCCTCGGTGTGTCACATGGACCATGGACCCCCTGGATCTTGGGTCCCCTGGGTCCCGTTGGCCCCTGAACCCCTGTGCTCTCTGAGCTCAATCACTCCCTGCGCCCCTGGGCCCCTGCCTCCCCAAGCTCCCCTGGTCCCCCTGGCCCCTGTACTCCCTGGGCCCCCGCACCCCTTTAGCCCCTGGGCCACTGCCTTCACAAACCCCCCTGGCCCCTTTGCCCCCTGTACTCCCTGGTCCCCTGCACCCCTTCAGCTCCTCCCTGGATCCGCTGGATTTTTGGCCCCGAACATGAGACAGACCACAGACGGAGAGACGTGACCTGGGAAAGCCTCAATTTGAGTCACGAAATTCCAACCAGCTGCTCACGCAACACTCAAGCGACTGGACACACGACCTGAGCGCACGTGGGAACAGTGAAGCAGACGGCGCCACGTATCTTTTGTACCACAGGAACAGGATGATTGACAGCGAAAGAGAATCAAGTGTTTCGGGGTCTCTCCCCTCTCTCTCCCTCTCTCCCTCTCTATCTCTGTCTGTCTCTCTCTCTCACTCTCTCCTTCCGTCTCTCTCCCCCTCTCTCCCCCTGTCTCTCTCTCTCTCCCTCCCTCTCTCCCTCCCTCCCCTCCATCCCTCCCTCCCCTCTCTCTCTCTCTCTCCCTCTCTATATCCCCCTCCCTCTCTCTCTTTCCCTTTCACTCTGTCTCTGTCTTTCTGTCTCTGTCTCTTGTTGTCTCCCTCACTCCCTCTCTCACTCTGTCTCCCTCTCTGTCTTTCTGTCTCTGTCTCTCTCTCCCTCTCTTTCTCTCTCTCTCCCTCTCTTTCTCCCTCTCCCTCTCTCTCTCTCTCTCTCTCTCTCTGTCTGTCTGTCTCTCTCTCTCTGGATCATATTGCGCACAACTGCAGAAGTTGCACAAACACAAATGATGTCCGAACGTCAACACATGTTCAACTTGGCAAATTGCTGCCCTGACGATCAAAATGGGGCCAGTGCTGGAACAACGAAGCTCGTCAGTGTCCCATTGTGAGTGGAATCTGGTTTTCACACTGAATGCGCAGGGCGTTCTGTCCCTGCGGACGTCCACAGGTCCCGGGGCGTTTGGTCCCTGAGATAAGCTTACACTGACCTGAACACAAGCGTGCTGCACGCAGGGTGGACAAGATTTTGTCAGAGGTTCAACACCCTTGAGAAGGGGATGACTTGCAATTTTTGAAGAACAAACAACACTTACAGTGAACCTGAAAACTCTTTGCTCTGTGGGGGTCAGGAAGGAGGACCACAACGCAAGAAGCGTTCAGTGTGAACTCCCCCTGACGGACCCAGTGTGAACCCAGCTGAAGGAAAGTAATTTCGCGGAAGAAATTGAGCCTTTTTTCACGGAAACCTCGCACTACTTGTTGCCTTTCCGTCCGAACTGCCCTTTCTACTGTCTTCAAAACGGATGTGTTCTGTTTTCTGCCCAACACATCCAGCAAAGAATTCTCTGGCAAGGTTATTTTTCGATCCGTCTTGCTTGGTCTAGAGTACTGTTTTTCAGAGCCGTACGTGTACATGTGTGTGTGTGTGTGTGTGTGTGTGTGTGTGTGTGTGTGTGTGTGCGTGCGTGTGTGTGCGTGTGTGAGTCTGTGTGAGTCATGTTTGTGAATTTCCGTTGTTCTGCGATCAGTCCAAGGGATTTGGGAAGAATTTAACATGACAATGACAATCAAGAAACAGTGCACGGAGGCTGCGTGTGAACATTTCAAAAGGTGCCCCATTGATTGCAGAAAGAGTGGGAAGAAAACGCATGCCTCGACCTTGCTTTGAGATGTTTCTTTATGTCAGGGTGTGAGTATGCCGCAAAACAGAAATTCATTGATTTTGCGGGAATGTCAAAGAAATTCCTTTGTTTTTTGCAGTGCTTCAGAAACTTTTCTGAAACTCTCATGCACCGTTCATCAATTTTCACCAATTCTTGGCATTTGTCTGTCTCAGTGAGGGAAATCGTCGTCTCGTCAGCCCTGAAGGCTCAGGTACCAGATACCACAGGTTCGTCACTGACGTGATGGCTTCACAAGGGAGGCCCGAGCACACTGTGAGCGCTGTGATTGGTCCCGTGCATGAGCCGATGGAGGCCGATTCATTTGAAGGACAAGGGGCAGCAAGGATCGAGGTCTGAAAGACCAAACCATTGTAGTGCTGGTGGCGGTGGTGGGGGTAATGGTGGGGGGTAGTGGTGGTGGCAGTGGTGTTTGTGTGTGTGTGTGTGTGTGTGTGTGTGTGTGCGTGTGTATGTCAGGTGTGTAGTGGGGGCGGAACTCCCAACATTTAGCTCATTCAGTGAAGACGATACTTGTACTCGTACAATTTGCAGATGGTTGAGACTGAACGGATTTCAGAAGCTCGGAATGACAGAACACTCGCTGAGTGAACTGCACAGCTGTCATGGAGCAAAACACGTTGCTGTTCTTTCTGCTTTTGGTTTCGACCCGAGCATGACGCACCCGATGTGAACTTGGCTCTCCCTCCTGCCTTTCCTCCTGCGAGACTCGCATGAAGCGCAAATGTCAGAGGTATCATCCCCGAGTCAAGCAGCCCGGGGCCCCGGGGCTGCGGCGGGTCGGGTTCCCGCCTCCCGGGGGAGAGCGGCCCTGGGCCCCGGGGGAGGGGGACTGGGCCCCGGGGGAGGGGGACTGGGCCCCGGGGGAGGGGGACTGGGCCCCGGGGAGGG
>JAAUXT010103811.1_pt1 | contig 13019 bp, 8 predicted proteins | sample 7278171 | NCBI WGS metagenome assembly JAAUXT01 (sample SAMN14350112, study PRJNA611818) | marine sediment metagenome | isolation source: surface marine sediment (1.8m) | place: French Polynesia: Moorea | collected 2018-08
GCTCCTCCCCCCTCCGGGCTAGCCCCTGTGGGTTCGCCCTTGTGGGTTTTCCCTTGTGGGCTTTCCCTTGTGGGCTTTCCCTTGTGGGCTTTCCCTTGTGGGCTTTCCCTTGTGGGCTTTCCCTTGTGGGCTTTCCCTTGTGAGCTTTCCCTTGTGGGCTTTCCCTTGTGGGCTTTCCCTTGTGGGCTTTCCCTTGTGGGCTTTCCCTTGTGGGCTTTCCCTTGTGGGCTTTCCTTTGTGGGCTTTCCCTTGTGGGCTTTCCCTTGTGGGCTTTCCCTTGAGCGTGTGGGGAATTGCTCTTCGTGGACAAACGCATCTATTTGACGTGACTGCAAGAGTGTCAAAAACTTTTGCATGGTTTTGTCACCCATATCCAGGGTGAAAGGCACATTTTCTCGTGACAAAACGGACAGTTGTGGAAACAATAAATTGTGATGTATTGTTGGAGAAACGTTGTCCATTGAGTTGATGTTGTCTTTTGGGGGTTAGTTTGGCTGAGAGTGTGAGATCTTGCACTGCATGGCCGCTAATTTTGTTGACGAGAGTATTCAGTTTCATCTGTCGATCTCAATCATGAGATCTTGTGACCTTCAAAGTTGGCATTGCATTTCCCACTGCTGAGTCAGCTTCTCAACAAGTGTTCGTGCACAAAACATTCTGAAGACAACTGGAGTTGGTGTAAAACTTCGCCGTTGTTTCATTTTCCGCAACGATATGTGTTTTCATGACTGAAGGGAGCAGGAAAAACAAGCGAACAGCGGAAACTGAGCGAAATGGCAGAAGTGCTTCTGGAAGAGGACGTGCCTTTCATTGAGGAGGAGATGAATGAGGACATTTATGGTGAAGATCACGGATCTAACGCACTGATCCACAACAGGGAGCAAGCAGAGGGAATAGACAATCAACAAGACACTGGAGAAGACAGAGGACTAGTTCTGCCGGTTGATGCAGAGAAAGGCGTCGAATATGATCAAGCAATGCAGACGCAATGTGTAAGGAAACATGTCTTTTCTCTGGAACGCGAGAGACGTTTCTGCCCAACAAGAGATTCCATTGGTGAAGGCAAACTGTGTGACGTGTGCCGCGAAGCTGATTCCCAGCTCTGTGGGTGTGGTCGTTCTGTCTTTCTGCATTGTCAACACAAATGTCCAGAAATAGTGAGGCATTTTACACGGCAGGAACTTGGTTTTATTGTCTTCGGCTTGGTGCTGTATGTCTGGGATATTGTCTCTGACCTGATGTTGGCCATGGAATATTTTAACCAGGGTGACGTCATTTGGGGAAGTTTGACCTTGTCATTTGTTCTGACGGCATGACTTTTTACCTCATTTTTAAACATTTATCAGTGAAATGGAGTGAGGCATGAGTTCACCAAGTTATACACTTTGGACAAAATGTTTTCTATTGGGTTTATAACAATGGCTTTCCTCATGGCAACACCAATAATGTGGGCCGTGGTTGCCATTTTCATGTGGAGAAAAGGGAGACAGTATGTGACTGGCTCACTGGGTTTGCCCCAAGGAGATGTCATTCTTCTGTACAAAAACATTCAAAGTAGAATTGTCAATTCTCAAATGGTTGAGGCTTTCCTTGAAGCAGCTCCTCAGTTACTGCTCCAGCTGTACATCATATTCAGTGGTCAATGGGAGGGTGTAACATGGAAGTTTGGCCTTCAGCTGTTTAGGGCTGTATCATCTCTGCTCGCTCTTTCATGGACTGTGACATGTGACAACTGCACTTATTATCTGTTTACACATCTTTGTTTCAAGAATTTTGTGGAAAAGGTGATAACTCTCCTTTGGAAGTTGTTTGAAATTTCACCAAGGTTTTTAGTTTTGGGACTGTTTACATCTGTGTACCAATGGCGAATTTTGATGGTTTTTTACTTACATATTGTTTTTGAGTTGTTCAGTAAAATGGTTGACATATGCACAAACTTATCCAAAAACAAATATGGATGGATTTTTGATTGCTTCTTGGAGGCAACCTTTTCCTTTTTTGGATGTTTTTCTGATTTTGCACTTTTCACTGAACGAGAGAGCTACAGAAAATGCTGCCCTTGTCGTAATCTTTTGGGATTGGCTGAAAATATCATCTTGGCTTATCTTTGGTTTCACAAGTTCTCCCTTTCCCACTGTTCAGTTGCTTCCTTTTCAAATAACACAGACACCAAATCAACCTGGATAAACAAGACAAACTTTGTAAACACCACAGTACAACTAAATGACATTGAGGAAGCCGTGTCTGGTGTATCCCCTGTTTCCTGTTGGATGGGGAAAGTTGCCCTCGTGCTGGTCTTTGTATTCTTTCTCGTGGCTACTATTTGCAGAGCTGTTCTCTTGGGTCACTATGTGCGACATAAATCGGACGGTGTAGTTCCATCCCAGCGGTTTCCTTCTGAAGAAACATTGAAGATGGTTCTGGCTGCTGCCAAAGAACCGGATGCTGATTGACCTGCGAGCGATGCCGCTTTCCTCCTCTTCTGAGGACCCCACCATGGCTTCACAGTGCTGGGCATGTATGAGAGGAGCTGAAGCTGGCCTGCTGTAAAGCCCACGCTTGACTCCTTCCAAATTGTACTTGTACTCGCCGAGTGAGTAATAAACTGAACATTCATAAGCACACTACAGGGTAAATGTTTTTCTTGGGTAAAACAGCCAAACATGAAAAACAGGACTGTAACACCAAGGTTCAGTGGACTCCCGCAACCATGGCGAGTGAGTGGGAGTGTCGCCCAGTCACAGAGCCACCGCCACAGAGCATTTGAATGATGAAATTCCATCCAAATATCGTGCGTTCCGTAGATCCATTGTAAAGCTGCCCTGGTGTCTTGAGTACTGCGTGTTGTTGCACACATTTACCAACTAAAGCTTCGTCAAGCTCATCATTCTTTTTCAACGTGACATTTCGTATACTCGTATGAAGGAACGTCTTTCTGCAAAACAATTTTGTGATTGTTCGCGGTTTCGCTTTTTTGTATGCTGTGCAGTTTGCATTTTTCTCCGCATGGCGACCCGCACACAAATGCGAAGTATCGAATTACTTTTGTTTATGTGCAGAATTTGTATTGGTTTGAGGCAAAATACCTTTTTTGTTGAGAACCCAAAATCACAATAATGACGTAGAGACACCCAAAATAACACCATTCTCTTTGTCATTCTCTTCTCTTTTCAATGAATGTGGCCGCAACAAAGCTCAGAATTTATTGTCCTGTCAACCGGGGTGACACTTCATACCCGAGCCATTCGCTGGCGAAGCTTTTGTGTTCAGTTATTTGATGAAGACTTATACCGCCACAAGATATCGTTTTATTCCCAGTTGGAATTTCACCTCTCACCTGTCAAGGTGAACAAACTTGAAACAAACGTACCTGAGATGCCAGTTGGCAGCAAATCGCACAGTATATTGTTCACAGAAAGGACGAAGTGTTGTTTTCCCGCTGGAAACTGCTTTTTGGAGACGTTCAAATGAACGAAGACAGTGCAATTGTTTTGGAACTTACTCAAAGGAAGTGAAGCGGTTTTCACATTGCATGACGCCCAGTCGTTTTCTGGGCTGACGTCAAAAATTCCACCATTGGGTCAATGTTAAATTTTGACGCCGACGTCAAAAACACAACCACGTGTCACCAACGTGAAAACCGCTTGACCGTACTGATGCACATGTGATCGTTTGGAAAACAGAGGAGAAATCCAGAGAGACTGACCCAGGATTTGGGGCCAAAAACACGGCCCAGTCACACCGGTGTAACAGGACCAGAGCACGACCGTAATATTTTGCGATGTTGTGCTGTGGTCCTAAAATTTCAGGACTGCAGCACAACCAAAGAGTGTGGTTGTGCTGTGGTCCTGGTCGTGCCCTCGTCCTGTTACACCGGTGTGGCAGGCCCATCGCCTGTTTCTATTGACAACCACGAATCAAAGAATTCGGTGGCACCAAAGAAGAGAAACTGACCAGAATTCAAGACTCCCTGAATCCGCCCCGTCTGACCCAAACATACTTCAAAGGAACATAACACAGATCTGCATCTAACATGGCGGAGGTACTTTTGGAGCCGTTCATCAAAGAGGATACAAACAAAGAGGACAACACGACAGAAGAGCACGAGCCAGAGGAGGACGTGAACACTGCAGTGGACACGAAGAAGGATGCTACGGTGGAACTTGACAGTGAGACACGGGAGGAAACGAACAACAACCAAGAAGACGCGCTGGAGAACAATGAAGAGGGGTATGTAGCTGATACATCGGACAATGACAGGGCCTTTCATTGTAAAATCTGTCGACGCGACTTTCCGTCGGGCACAAGGAGGACCATCTGTCCCCTGGTGAAAGATGCATTTGATAAAGGTAGGGTTTGCGTCGTTTGTGGTGAGGGACGAGAGTCTGGCCGTGATGTGTACGGATTGGAGCGTTACACAGAGCACTCATCATTCAGGAATTGTCAGAGCGACGAGGTGCATTGTGATCACTTGTGCTCGGACTGGGTACGCTGCGAGGTATGTGAAGACAAGGTGGGGCAAGAGTTCTGTGATTCTGTTTGCAGAAATGCTGGAACCTGTATATTTCCCCATCATTGTCAACACAAATGCCAATTTATAACAAGGATGTTTACTCCTGTCTCCCTGATTTTCCTGGTTTTAGGGCTGGTGCTGTATCTCTGGGATGTTATATCAGATTTGATATTGGCAGTTGAATATTTCAACCAAGGTGATGTCATTTGGGGAAGTTTGACACTGTCATTCTTTGTGGTGGCAGGCATTTGTATGTCAGTACTAAATGTTCACCAGTGGACATACCTCAAGACACAACAATCTGAAAATAATGATGTAGGTAAATTCTTCAGAGAGAATTTTCCAGTAAAATTATTGGACATTGGGTTTGTCATGTCAATGCTTCTCTCAGTGACACCACTGATGTGGGTTGTTGTCCTGATTTTTGTCTGGAGAAAAGGAAGAAAGTATTTGACTGGCAATGAGGACAGATTGAGGGACACAGATCTTCTGCAAGAAAAAATTGCAATCAAGGTTGCAAATTCTCAAATGGTTGAGGCATTCATTGAAGCAGCCCCTCAGTTTCTACTTCAGTTGTATATTGTGTTCAGTAGTCCCTGGCAGGGTATGACATGGAAGTTTGGTCTACAAGTGTTTGGCATCTCTTCTGCCATGATTTCACTCTCATGGACTCTGGTAGTTCTTTATTGCTCATTTCATCTGTTTGACAGCAAACATCCCAGCAACATGAAGGAGAAAGTTTGTGTCTTGCTATGGCAATTATTTGTTGTTATACCAAGATTTTTGGCCCTTGCACTATTTGCTTCAGTGTACAAATGGTACATTTTGACCATTTTCCTTGGTCATACTGGCATAGTGTTTATCTCTCATTTTAAGGTCACAGTTGCAAAGAATTGTAAAGCAGCTGTCAACTCCCTCCTTGTGGCAACAATTTCAAATTTTGGGTTCAATCCAAAGTTAACTTTTTTTGGACAAGATGATGAAGCACCCCCTGGCTGTAGGGTAAAAGTTTGGTATTGCCTATACCACATTTTGGTATTCATGGAAAATGCCCTCATGATTTATCTTTGGTTTTACAAATTCTCAACCTCATTTGGTCTTGAACCAGGCTCCAATGTTGGAAACAACACAACCAGTTTGTGGCCCAACACCACTGAATTCATGAACACCACAAAACCCTTCATGAGAGAAGCTGATGCTCACGTTGTTCCCTATTGGTTGGGAGTCAGTGCTCTTGTTTTTGTATTTATCTCATATTTTGTGGCTTATTGCTTCAGATACATCCACAGGCGCTTTGTTTTGAAAGAGCGCGCTCGCTTCTGTTATTGAGGTTCACAAAATCATCAGCCATTTTGTCTCACAGACACACAGACATTGTACACAGGTTCAGGACTCCTGTGTACCAATGAACCAAGAACGTAGTGTGTTTCACAAAATTTGAACACGGAAAAGGCGAATCATTTGATTTCAAAGCGAAATATAGGAACGTTAACCTGTGAAATTGAAGCTTGGAAACCATACACAACTGCGTAAAAACTGTAACCCTTTAGCAGTAATCTGTGCGGCATTGCTCGGGGTGATCTTCGCACGCTGGATGAAATCCAACAAGTTGGGACAGAGCAGAAACACATGCATGGACTAAAATCGTGCTGGATGATATTGCACGATGAAGCACTTTCTGGTGGAGAACAGTTCTTTTGTTTATTTTGTTCATTATGATCTTAGTGAGAGGAATACACCTATCCCAATATAGTTTTCTCGTCGCTCGTGCGTTGCTGGAATTTTAAGAGTTTATCCTTCACAGGGCAGGAATGTTAACTGCCATTTGGGGAGATGTGACTTTTTGCGAAGGCTGCAACAGAATTTATGGTGGTGTGAAATAGGGTAAAACGTATCACCCTTCATGTTGCTTGACAGCAAAGTTTTCTGTGTTCTAAATGGAAACGAATGTGCTTTGCATGAACACGTACACATGTGAGGACGTACACATGTGAGGAGAGTTTGTGGATAGACCATACGGTGAAGAGTTGAAGTTCACAGCAAATAAACGTTGCAACGTTACTTGATCAGGTTCAATTCATTGAAACAACCAAGCGCCCGATATAGTTGGCGTTTCGAAACGTAAATGGCATGGAATATAACTTCGTGTGGTGGCAATTTCAATGCACTGTGCTGTATGGAGACACAATAGTGAGGTTCCGTTCAAGCAGCGTAGACGAGAACGTGAGCGTAGAAAGTCCACGCCTGCGCTTTTCACATCATGGGAAACGTAGAGTTTTGTGAAGAGCTGTGAGTGAGGAAACAACATTTTGACCAATTTTATGCTTTGGTGTTGAAATGACTTGCACGAACTTCCCCAGATTCTTTTCACGTCTACGTTCACTCCAACGCTAGTTTGCTTTTGTGGAACGTCAGCAGTGTAGGTTGTCTACGCTAACGTACGCTGAGGAACCAACATCAAGGGTTTTCACATTGGTGACGCAGCGACAAAAAGCTGGGTCCAGACCGATCACAAATTTTTGACGCGGGCGTCAATTTTTTGTCGCTGCATCACCAAAGTGAAAACCCTTATTCTCTATGGAGTGCTGGAGTGAGGTTCATTTCCAGCAAAATGTTCCGAGAGCAACGCGATTGAAATTTGGACAAACAATACAGGGTTCGACTCGCCTTTGATCTGCACGTGTCATTGTTGACAAAAGGGAAGCAGAGTGAAAAAGACAAAAGTACTGTGGTGAACAACATCACAATGGCGCAGGCTCTTCTGGAACCATTCATAGGTGGGGACGCCAACAAGGAGCACAACGCAACAGAAAAAGACGAGACAGAGAAACACGCAGTCACCACAGAGGAGAACATGGAGGAACTGGTTCATACTGATGATGATGAAGCGAAGAAGGAAGAAACTGATGGACTGAAGCACAACGAGGCAATGGAGACACACAACTCGCGAAGAGCAGGAGACAAAACTGATTCCGAGGATATCATTGTTGTCAGAATGGACAAAGACACGATTCACTGCGAACACTGTTCGGACGATCACCCCAACACTGCTGCAGCCTGCAAAACCATCTGTCCACGGGTGAGAGAGGCCTGGGACCAAGGTAAGGTGTGCAGCACTTGTGGTAACCAACGAGGCAGCGAGGGTCTTCAGGGGATCTTTTGTGATGATATGTCCTGTGAGATTGACGAGAAGCACGACGGGCATGCGCACGCGTGTTTAGAGCGGGTGCGCATGCGCTGTGAGGCATTGAAGGGCTGTTGCGGGGACGGGAGCTCCTCCCTCGGTCACTGTAAACACAGGTGCCCCAAAATCACAGCGCTTTTCTCATGGCGTGAGCTGGCGTTCCTGTTATTGGGGCTGGTGTTGTATCTTTGGGATGTTGTGTCAGATATGGTACTGGCCACTGAATATTTCAATGAAGGTGAGATTATCTGGGGGAGTTTGACTATTTTATTCTTCCTTACAGCAGGTGTTATTGCGTCATTTTTGAATGTGTATCAGTGGAGAAATGTCAGGCAGGAATCTTCTATTGACCTCACTTTTGTGGGCTCTTCTAGGGTTGTCCAGTGGATCAGTACTGGATTTTGCTTGACAGCCGTTGTCTTGGCAACACCAGTGATGTGGGTAGCAGTTGCAATTCTGATGTGGAGGCAAGGAAGAAAATACATGAATGGCTGCTCAGATTTTGCTTCAACTAAAATTTTGAAGCTGTATGAAATGCTTCAGCACAAGAGAATAAATTCTCAAATGGTTGAGTCTTTCATAGAATCAGCTTTGCAGTTCCTGCTCCAGTTATACATCATATTCAGGAGTCCATGGGAGGGTGTCACATGGAGGTTTTGCCTTCAAGTTGTCAGCATATCTTCAGCTGTGGTTTCTCTTTCCTGGACTCTGACAGGTGTATATTTCTTATTTCATGTGTGTCATGTCTACCATGCAAATGATTTGAAGGAAAAACTGCTTGTTCTTCTGTGGCATTTCTTCCTGACAATTCCAAGGTTTTTGGCCATGGCCTTGTTTGCCTCTGTATATCCATGGTTTATTTTTGCTGTGTTTTTTCTTCACACTCTCATAGTTTTCATTGGGCATACTGGTTGTTCAGTTGAAGCAAAGAAGGGAGAACACGGAAAACAATTAAATTCTCTCTTGGTGGCTCTGATTTCTAATTTTGGATTCAACAGAAAGATTGCATTCCATGAAAAGTCAAAAAAAGAGGAGACTTCCAGATTCCAGGAGAGAGGTTGTTATTGTAGATTTTACACTTTGGTGTATGTTGAAAACATCATAATGGCTTCTTTGTGGTTTTACAAGTTCTCTGCCTCCTTCACTCATAAAGCCCTTTCAAACTATGGAAATAGCACCGCTGTTCTGTGGGCCAATGTTACTGAGCTCGCAAACACCACAGGGTTGTCAGGTGACGCCGAGGAGTTTATTTCTCCCTTTCCCTATTGGCTCGGGGCAGCTGCCTATGTATTCATCTACGTTTCTGTCGCTTTTGCCGCTTGCTGCAGGTACATACAATGGCGGAAATACATGAAGGGTCACGCTGAGATAGATATCTTTGGTTTGCGTAGGGAACTCTTTGGGTGGGTGCAGTACTTGTACTGAGGACCAGGTTCTGGGGCAGGAGGAGCACTCGAAGGGGGTTGGGGAAAGTTGATGCTGACAAAATTCATTTTGCTTGTAACCAATGTGGGAAAACCACCATGGTACGACAAATGAAATCGCAATTATTTGCTGGGTTTTTAGATGGGTGCCGTAACCTTGGCAATTTGTCCATTCCCCTTGTCTGGAACTTTTTCGTTGGAAATCTTTGCACACAGCGGATTTTTTGTCACAGGTGTTTTTGTAAAACCGCAACACTGTGAGACTTTCTCGCACAGCGTCTTCTGTTAGAATGAAGCGTTTTTCATGTAGGGCGCTGACGGCGTCATTTTTTCGCAACGTCAGCTTCACTTTTGACGCTGACTGCACATTTGTTCATTTGAAGTTGCAGTCGAGAATGGTCCAGACCAATTTTTGATGTTGTCAGGTAACAGTAAAGACAACCTCATGAAAGCCCACATTGAAACACTATGTACAAAAGCAAAGTTGCAGTCGACTTCAACTGCACATTTGCAGTTCATGAAGTTGACGTCAACGTCACTATCAACAAAAAAAAAGTTGACGTTGACGTCAAAGTCGTCACCAACGTAAAAAGCCCTCAAAGAGACAAGTGGGTGGTGACAGTTTATACAACGTTCTGTCATATCCATAGTATTTCTTTGGCCCGCGACAGGAGAAACACACGGATCCAGTGATGTTCCCTCCGTTTCGGTGGCCTGTGTTGTGGAAGCGTTGCAAAGAGTGTGATAAACTTGTAGAGTTTCTGTTTCACAGTGTAAGAATGTAGAACTGCCATATAAAGAGATGCTCAGCGGTTTGGGGTCGTGTGAACTGGGGTGGAACATCTTACCCGCGCTCGGGGCTTGAAAGCAAGCCATTTGAGTTTTCCCTTTCAACGAGTGTACTCGAGTGCGCACACACGTGTGGATATATTTGAGGACAGTGAGATCAAAGAATACTCCAAGTGTCTTGAAATGAACATCTTTGCATGGAAATACAAAGCATGGAACAGTACGATACACACGCTAACGTGCGTCTGAAGACGCTTCGCTCGTTTGTTCAACGGACGATCAGTTTGGAAGGCAGTTTGAAGGCGCCTGATATGTGAACAGTTTAAGGGTTTTCACATTGGGTGACGCGCCGTCGTTCTCTGGGCTGACGTCAAAAATTACTCCATTGGGTTCCATGTTAAATTTTGACGCCGACGTCAAAAAAATGACCGGGCGTCACCAATGTGAAAACCCCTTTTGTCAACGTCTGTGACGGATACGTGTTTCAAACGAGTATCAGAGGCTGATTCAGGATTTGACTGTGTTGGGGCAAGCCTCCTATGCCCGTGCGTGTTTCACCATTGAGAAAGTGTTGGGGAAAAGCGAACAGGCGGCGATGACACAAACACTGAGAACACTGCAGCAAAACAAAGCGTTGAGAACCAAGACCATACTGGAGAAAACGAGGGCATAAACAAGGAGAAAAACGGACAAAACAGAAGAGACAAACAAGGCCATGGAGAACATGAACAACAACGAAGATACTGCACGAAATAACACAGAACTATATCACCCGGTTGACGCTGACGATAGCATGGAGATTGCGAAAGATCAAGGAACATTCTGTCTGAACTGTGAAAACAGACATGACACGACAGGTGCAATCTGCCCACTGGTGAAGGACGCCTTTGAGAAAGGTAGAGTTTGCGTGGTGTGCGGTGAGGGGCGAGGTGAAGAATGCGTGTTTGGATTGGTTGGATCCCATTGCCGGAGCAGATCATGTGAGACCGAAGACGTACACTGTGAGCACATGTGTTCAGATTGGGTGCGTTGTGAACCCTGTGAGAACAAGGTTGATCAGGAGTTCTGTGGTTCGCGCTGCAACGCCGGTACATGTGACCTTCCCATGCACCATTGTCAGCACAAATGTCCATTCACAACCAGAATGTTCACCCAGTTGTCTCTGGTTTTCCATGTACTGGGGCTAGTGCTGTATGTCTGGGACATTTTATCAGATTTGGTCTTGGCAGGCGAGTATTTCAATGATGGTGACGTCATCTGGGGAAGTTTGACACTGGCGTTCTTTGTAGTCGCAGGACTAGGGTTGTCAGCACTGAATTTATACCAGTGGGGAAATGTCAAAAATGAATTTAGGGAGGATAAATTTCTGGAGGACAACTTTCCAGTGACTTTGTTCACTATTGGGTTTTTCGCCACAGCTGTTTTCCTTGTTACACCCCCAATGTGGGTTGTGGTTCTGATTTTTGTGTGGAGGAAGGGAAGGAAGTATTTGACTGGGGAAAATGACAATTTGAGGGACACAGACATTCTGCAGAAAGCCATTTCAAGCAAGGTTGCAAATTCGCAAATGGTTGAGGCATTCATTGAAGCTGCTCCTCAGTTCCTGCTCCAGTTGTACATTGTCTTCAGTAGTCCCTGGGAGGGTTGGACCCAGAAGCTTGCACTTCAAGTTTTTAGCATTGGCACAGCACTGTTTTCCCTGTCTTGGACCCTGGTATGCCTCTATTGCTCATTTCATGTCTTTGACATTGAACATCCCAGCAACTTGAAGGAGAAAATTGTCGTCCTTATTTGGGAGTTTTTTGTTGTAATTCCCAGGTTTTTTGCTTTGGGACTTTTTGCTTCTATGTATGAATGGTACATTCTGGTTATCTTATTCATTCATACATCAATTGTGTTCACCATTCATTTTTACAAAGCAGTTGAAAAGAACTCTGCAGCAGCTGCTAACTCCTTGTTTATAGCTGTGATTTCCAACTTTGGGTTCAACAGAAAATTAACATTTCATGAAGAAGCAAAGGAAGAGAAAGCCCGCTTCCACGACCGTACTTGCTACCCAGAATTCTACACTTTGGTATTCATTGAAAATATTGTCATGATTTCTCTTTGGTTTTCCAGATTTTCCAACTCCCATCATTTTGCTGGTTCAGATGCGAACCTTGCTGTCAACCGCACTGCAAATCACAATGTTTCCATGGTTACCAACAACACAGTATTGTCTGCTGGAAGTAAGGTTGCAGCCCCCTCCCTTCCCTATTGGCCCGCAATAGCTGCGCTGGTTCTGGTGCTCGTGTCTTATTTTGTGGCTTATTCCTTCAGGTATGTTCACAGGCGGTTCATTGTGAAAGAGCGCGTTCGTTTCTTTTGTTGGTGGTCACGTGGTTAGTAGCCAATGGCGAAAGAGTATTCTGTGCCGCAGATCCAGGGTCCTGTGGATTGTGAATTTGTGTAGAGAGATCCCACAGCGACGTTTGGAGCCAAAATTTCAAATGCCGCATTGACTTCAGAATCCTTTACACAGAAAAAAAACAAAACAATCAACCTTGGTTTTTGGTGAATTTTATTCAACAATATTTTGAGCAGGCAGAATCACTCCCAAAATATGCAAAAATCAAGGCATGCAAAAAAAAAAGTTTTGTTGAGGTTGACGTTTCAAACTCCAAACGTCGTGTTTAAGTCGCCAATAGCTTGAAACAAGGTTGAGTCTTTCACCAGGCGGTTACACAGAGGCCGATTTCACGTGGTCTGAATACACTGGTGTTAACCTGAAACTGCTGGTTTGAAGAAAGTTCGCACATTAGGGGTTTTCATAATGGTGACGCGCCGTCGTTTTCTGGGTTGGCGTCAAAAATTCCACCATTGGGTTCAATGTCAAGCTTTGACGCTGACGTCAAAAAGATGACTGCGCGTCACCAACGTGAAAAACCCCAATATTGCATTGTCATCGTGCTTATGTATTTGACTCTTGTTTACATTTCCGTGAAAAGTGCATCAATGTTGTACGAGGCTAGTCCAAATGAATTTGAATAATCCTGTGCAAATCCGGTTTGGATGTGCATTTTTTTTTGAAAATCTCAGGATCTATTCTTGACTATGTTGACTATACACA
>JAAUXT010013202.1_pt1 | contig 13017 bp, 13 predicted proteins | sample 7278171 | NCBI WGS metagenome assembly JAAUXT01 (sample SAMN14350112, study PRJNA611818) | marine sediment metagenome | isolation source: surface marine sediment (1.8m) | place: French Polynesia: Moorea | collected 2018-08
CCCCCCCCCCCCCCCGCCCGCCCCCCCCCCCCCCCCCCCCCCCCCCCCCCCCCCCCGCCCCCCCGCGCCCGCGCACTTACGGCGCGGGCCCGCGGCGCCACGAGAGCGGCGCCCTCTGTAGCCACGGCGACGCCGGAGCGGCCGAAGCGATGTGACGTCATCAGACGCTGGCGGGGGGCGCATGCGCACTGAAACACAAGTCGTTACCAAGCAACCCGCGGTAGGGAGGTGTCAACAGGCCTCATGCTAAATTCTCTCTGCTCCTCGACCGTGCACAATCTTCACAAGTGAAAATCTTCAGTCGATTTCCTGGTGGCATTGAAGGAAAAGCGTGACACGAACGAACCACGCACACAAAGGGCGATTTCCTGCGCCTCAACAACAGAGTTTCAGCCAGCTCCACCTTTCAACCACCGCGCGTTTTCCCGCATGCAACAGAACCTGCGGTTTTCTGTCACAGCCAATCACAGAAGAGAGGAGGGAGGACAAAGCCCGCAGTTCACACTGTGCGCGTCTGTGCGCGTCGCTTCCATACAAAACAACAAAAGCGGGGGATAAGTGGTGCCACCCCGCTCAGTGATTTGTACAGGAAGCAACCGACCGGGCGCCCAAACAACGGTGTGAACGAAAGAACAGCACCTTGGAAACCGACACCTTCCGGAAACAACCGAAGAGTCCTGGGCGTCGGACCGACTGAGGTCTACCCGAGAAAGCTGACACACAGAACATGAGACTCGGCGGTCACTGCGCGTGCCTCTGCGCAGCCTCTGTGCGCACTCACGTGACTCCTGCCTTCGCGTCTCGTCCAGATTCAGCCAATGGTGCACCTGTTCTTTGAACGCCCACAGCACAAGACCCAGACAAGCAAAGGCTGGTTTAATTCTGGAGTGTCGCGTTCAATCCCAGAGCAAATAAACGCTGCTCTGAAGTTGTTCTAACCAGAGTGAGTGTGGCCTTGGTTCTGGGTTTCTGTTCAGCACAGAGGAACAGGAACCTCGAACGGAGATCGGAAATATCTGAACACTCCAACAGAACCCTCAACCTGAAGAACTGAATTCCAGGAAAGTTCCAACCATTCAGTGAGCCCTGCTCCGTCCAAGCTTGCAACGACCCCGTCACCCAGGAAACGCTTACCTCTCAGCTTCAGCGGCCGCCATCTTTTCCTGACTGCTGGCCGCATGAACTTGACCTTGAACCCTCGGTATTGCACTGTGACGTCACAACACGCAACGTTTGCACTTGACGTAACGTCAAGAATGGATGATGACGTCAAACGTGCTGGCTCACATCTGAACCAGACACTGAAGCACTTGTGCAATTTCCTAAATGTTTGCATCAAGCTTCTTGAGCTTTACCTTCCAAGGGTTGAACAGGGTGACATCAAGAAATATACAAAATTGTTGAAACTATCAAGTGAGAAAATCAGAAGTGCAATTCCCTCTGTGAGTGAGAGTTAAATTTGTCAGTGTTCAACATCTACTCGACTCGCGCAGTGCTGTACAATCAATGTGCACACCGGTGAACGTGAAGAAATGTGCAGTTTCATTCAGGTTGAGTCTCGGGCTGAGTCTGTGGTCTGCATTTCTGAGAAAACTTTTAACATGAGAACGTGGACGCCGAAACTCAAGGGAACTTGCACTCCGTCCCCAGCAAGTTATGACTTGGCTTTGGTCAAATTCACTGTCTGGTAATTTTGTTTCAAATTTTGAAGACGGTTCCATTTTGTTTGCACCTTGCTGTTCTGCAAACCATAGAGCTCGACAATCCCCGGCGTGCGTGCTGCGGAGCAACACGTGACCCGGAAGTTGGCGTTTCCATGGCGACTCACCGGTGTTGGTGGGGACGCTGGGTTCGGAGGGCTCGTTGTTGCCGTCTACTGCTGCTGCTGCTGCTGCCCCCTTCAGGGTGTTATCGGTGGCTGCTGCGCCCCCACACGAGTCGATCTGGAACAACACACCGAGGTGAGTGCGAATGCTGGGATGATGAGTCGTGTCATACGAGGGTGTGGTGCAGACGCCTTCCTTGGGTGAAGAGAAGAGTTCCTCACTCTGAACCTGCGTCCAGAGAACGTGGTGGAAACGGGGTGGGGCGACACTTGTGCAGTGTTTATGGACGCTTGTGTGCAGAAATCAAGAATGAGAACGTATAGGTCAAGGGAGAGCTCAAAGGGCAAGCTCCGATTCGCAGGAAAGGCGAGTCGGATTGGGAAAGGTCGTGTGGGTGATCACCTGAGAGAAACTGAGAGAAACTACACAGTCCAACTTGGTTTCGTTGAACATGGAGGTCTGTCTGACCCGCCTGTGGACAGCAGCCTCCAACTCTCATGTCGTTATTATGATTTGGGGTGAAAGTGAGCTCAGCTTCCTTTGAACACACTTGATGGTGCAAAATGTGGGGGGGGGGGGCTGAGAGAGCAGACTTTTCTCATTGGGGCCCCCGGATGGGTGCGGATGGCGGTCCTGACCTTGGCGGCGGTGACGGTGCAGCTCTGCTTGACGCAGCCTGGACACGCCTCGCTGCCCGCCGGCGCCGGCGCCGTCTCCAGCACACACGACTCCTCCCCGTTCACCTGCGCGCAGAAAAATAGTTCCGTCAACGAAGTAGTCCCGGTCACGTGCAGCGCGATGTGAACCACGTGGGACGTAAAATCACACTGGGTGCGTCACGCATTGCGTCCCTGTTCCAAGTCTTGCCTCAGTGCCCCTCGTACGCGAAGGGACACAACGCGTGACGCAATCAGTGTGACAAGGTCCAAAAGACGTATTTCTTTACTTTTTCATGCGAATGGTCATCCAAATACTCAACAGCAGAATTTGGACTGAGGACGAGATGCCGTGAGTTTTTCTGGAACGTTTTCTTTTCAAGTTTTTCCGAACACGACTAATTTACAAGTGCTGAACCCAAATATCTCAAACCGACGTTTGTTCTCTACGACCAAAACTAGAAACACAAAACATTGACGTCTGACAGATGCGTGACGCGTAGGTGAGTGGCACGTGTGATGGTGAGTGAGTGAGCAGTAAGCGTGTCAAGTCAGTGTGTTATGACGAAGCGCGTTGGTGAGTGTGTGTGTGTGTGTGTGTGTGTGTGTGTGTTTGTGTGCGTGTGTGTGCGTGCGTGTCCTGCAGCGGATCCGGGGGAGATGAGGGAGTCCCACTTCCCTTCCACATCTGAGCGTGACAATTTTGTACCTTTCACATCTCACTGAGATTTTTCTGAAAATTGGGCCTCGTTCCAGTCCCGGACCCACTGGAAGAGTCGTTCTGCAGAAGGTTGAGTGTGCTGTGTGAGTGTGTGTGTGTGTGTGTGTGTGTGTGTGTGTGTGTGTGGGTGTGTGGTGAATGCTGTTTGTGTGAGTGTTGGAGAGTGTGTGTGAGGTGAGCTGTGCTATGGCCAGAGCTCCGTGTGGGTCTACATTTCCCCCCACCTGCAACAGATACAGCACTGAGGGTTAAAACGCAGCGGAACAAGCCGCCATGCTGAAACAAAAACAGTTATGAAGCGAAAAAAAGATCTACAGCTGCGCGTGAAAAAAAAACATGTCAGAAAAACTGAAACTGATATTTTTACACATGTTTGGTAACAAGGTCCCCAAAGCCCAGTCAGACAAACAAGACCGAGCAGCACCAATCACAAAGCAGCACTGAAAGAAGAGACAATCTGATTGGACCAGGCTTGAAGCGAGTTCGACCAATGAGAAACAGGCACAAGACACGGAGGTTGGTGAGGCGACTGACTAACGTAAGAGCGACTGGAGCGGTTGTCTTGGCAACAGAAACTCGAATGCGGCACCTGGTCCCGATTGGCTGCAGCCCGCGCAGACGCAGTGTCTTCTCCACCCGCGTCTCCGGAAGTGACGTCATCGCCCAATTCAGACGAGTCCAAATCTCCTTCTACAGGGTCAAGATCAATGAACAGTCTGGACTGAGACGATTCCGATTGGGCCTGTTCCAGTTTCGTCGGCTCGAACTCCGGAAGGTCGAGATCCTCAAGGTCAGTCTCTGGTGTTTCCAAGGCAACGGCGTCTCCTTCATCAGCAGTGTCCTTTCCGCTCTCCGCAGTGATGTCTTCAGTCTGTTCCCCCGCTGTTTCAGGATTCTCCACCTCTTCACTCGGGGTCACGGAATCAGACTTTGCACCTGTGTCCGTTTCAGACAAATTCATATCCTCATCTTCAGTTTCTACATCCACTTCACCCTCGTCTTCAATCTCTTCGGAGAGCAACGTCAAGTCTCTAACCTCGTCTTCGCTGTTCTCTTCCTCTTCTTCTTCGTCAATGACAGTTTCATCCTCTAAAGTTTCGTCTGTTTCTTCGCTTTCGCCATTCTGAGGTTTCCCGTCATCGGATTCGTGCGCTTCAGACTTCGCGCAGCCGCAGTCATCGTCCCGTGCGCCTTCAGACTGCGCAGCCTCGCTCTGCGCATGCTCCGACTTCACAGCCTCGTTTTCGCTGCCAGACTCCTGCGCCGTTTCCTGATTGGTCGACTCGGTCTCGTTCTCGAAATCGGTTGTATTCTCATTGGACTCCTCAGCGCTCTCTGCGGCCACACACCTCATTTCCCGGTCAGGCAACGGGATGTTGCTATGACGACAATTTCCGTGGACCTGTGGGGTCCGGGCCAAATTGCACGTATTCCAACATCTCTGTGGGAAAGAAAAAGCAACCAACAAACGTGAACCAAAGGCGTTTCTAAGCAACATTCGCAAAAGAAGCGAGACGATCCACAGTTCTGAAAAGACAACCAAACTGATGCAGCGCTAGAAACGGAATGTGCAAATGCTCAATCAGGCGTCACAAACAAAGACGACAAACAGCAGCAAATCGGCAGACAGGGTCACTACAACATGACACCGTGAGAAAATGTGAAAAATTTACTCAGCTATTGACGAAAACACAACGCCCAAATTTACGACACACTCGACAACAGCGGTACGACACGACTTACCGTGGGTGTGCAGGTATAGACGAGCCAAACCCGCGGGATTGGGGAGAGTCGTGGTGCGGAGGGAGGGCACCCGGAACAGCCGGGCGAGGAGGGAGGGGAACAGCCTACAGGCCCCGCCCCACTGTTCTGATCAGTGGAGGGAAGGGAACAGCCGCATCCACAACTGTGCTCTGAAGTCTCGGCGAATTTCTGCGGAGGGAGGGTTTGTGAACGCTTGGAGGCTTTGGTCTTCTGTGCAGGAAAACAATTTTTTTCCTGAGCGCCTGTGCAACATGTCTTCGTTTTCACCGGGAGGCAATCAGAACGGCAATTCTTGGAAATGCAGTCGTCTGATTGGCTGTTGTGTGCCCCCGCCGCCCCACCGTCATAGTTGGCGCCAAAATCGCGGTTGTCTCGGGGGTGGGAGCCGGGTGGGGTGGGGCGGGGCGACTGTAGTTGCTATCTGCGGGGGTTGGGCATGCAGGGCGTGGGCCAGCGCGCCACGGCGACGCAGTGGTTCGTCTCCAACACGCACTCCTGCAAAGCAACGCCGCAACACACTGCACTCCTCCGCTGTTAGTTTCGGGGTTCTCACTCACACCCGTCGATCAAGCGCTGGTCGCCCAGTTTCCCGAAGATAAGGGCCCACAACATCCGCCGAATTTGCATCGCTCAAAATCTGAAATCGTGCTGCGAAACAAGTCTCTCCAAACCCAAAGTCGTTGCTTCTGGCATAATTTTAGTTGATCTAGACAGCAGTGTGCGCTCTGATAATTTGTTCCGACAAAAGAAGTCGCAATGATGATGAATGGCGACCCTCCCAGCCCACCCCCTGTCACATCATCTTCACAGCTTCAATTGCGAATCCCTTGGCGCTGCATCGTGCACCGCACGCAGAACGACACAGGAAGCGTGCAGTGCAGTACCGTTTTGTCAGCCAAAGGTGAACCTGGGGTAGGGGTACCTCAACCCTTGCCTTGTTGCCAAAAGTTCCGTCGTGATACTGCGACCACTCAAGATTCACTGTGCACCATTTACCGTGTAAAGAGGGACGTTGATTCAGGTGGTGTGACCATTGTTTACTGGCCTTCTGCGCAAGTCAACAAATGCTGAGTCCACCACCCGCCCGCCCCGTTGACGGAAACAAGAAGCAGTGGATACCAACAGGTGCAACAGTGCGAGTGAACCTTGTCTTACGGCTATTTCTGTGCCTGGACAGAACACTGGGGTCTGAGCCCAGCCTCACTCACTGCGTCCCAGCACGGTTCCTCTTCAAACTCAACGAATTCAAATTCCTCCTCACAAAACAGAGCTGGGTCTTCACCCAGATACGGCAGGAACTCTTCCACGGGCACGGAGAACGAGAGGCCCTGGGAAAGAACGCGACTGTGTGTGATTTGTGTGTGATGATTGTCGCCAGGTTGTGACCTTGATTCACACAGGATGCGTGATGCGTGGCGGCCGTGCACAAGTCAATGGGCGCTGCGTTGCCGAGCAACTGTATCGCCCATTGACGCGCACAGGATACAACCCATGACGCACCTGGTGAGACAAGTCTCCAAACTGGCCCCTCCAAACAGAGGAAAAACAAAATCATCAAAATTCTACTGCTCTTCTAACATCAACAAGCTTCTTCAAAACTATTCAAAAACTACGTTAAACTTTCAAACAAACTTCTGAAGACTCAACCAAATTTGGAGTTGCTGACAAAAATTCAAAATAGGCAACCAACTGATCTCTTTTTCCAAACAAAGTTTGTACAAGATACTGACTACAAATCGGATGCACGACGGATGTGCCGTGCGTTTTGCCTCAGTGAAGTCAGCGACTGGTGCGACTGACTTGCTGTGGAGCCAGACGCGCGACGCACCCATTGTCCACTCAGCGTTGGGAGTGCGGGTGGGTTGGGTGGGGTGGGAGGGAGAGCTGCGAAACGAGTGCAGTGTGCATGCATTGCGGAACGATTCAAGCGGATCCCACACGGCAGACGCAACGTCTATGGCAGCAACGTACCACCGTGTGAAAACCGCTTCACGTCTGTCTTGCGGCTGGCTGACAGCCATCAATGAGCCGAAAAAAATTCAAAGCGTTTCAGGTCTCAAAACTCACCACAAAGCAACGTTGTTTTCCTTTTGTCGTGTTGCGTGATCAGGCATCCTGGCTTCGAATAATATACCTGTTGATCTTGAGAATCGTCTCCATCAGGGCAGATTCTTTCCAGCCTTGGGGGGTTCGAGGACTTGGAACCGACGAGAGAGGGGAGAGGGCTGCATCTTCAAACTCTCCACATTTGATGTGCATGAAGTAAACTTTGGTGATGGTGGGGGAGGGGCGCTGGAGAGAGTCCAGTGGCGGCGCACTCTCCAGATCTACTGCGTCCGATTGGAACCGGAACCGGAAGGTACAAGACGCGCATGCTCAGTCATGTCTATGTGGGCCTGTTTCATGTCTATGTTTCACTCCACTCTCGAGGGCAGAAAAGACACTCACCTTCAAATATCGTCTTTTCAGGGACAATTTGTTTGCAATGTCATCGGCCATTCTGACAAACTACGGTAAATCACAGTGAAATGAAGTACCACGCAGCAAACTGAGAGTCTGAACAACGATACAAAAGCAAGTGAATCAAATCTGAACAGTTCATGCGTTGCGAGACAAAATGGTGTCGTCTTGGAAACGTGATGTTCCCAGGGCTGTGGTCAACTTGAGTAGCTCTAAAATTCTGTGAAACGAAAGGTTTCTTAGCAACGGTGCAAGCAACCACTCAGAGCGATGCTGCTATGAAAGCCAATGTACAGGCAGTGCACTTGGTTGGGCGAGGTTCGTTTGTGTCAAATTCAAACGATCTCTGGGGTCAATTCGTGCAACCCGAAAGAAAATTCTGACAGAATTATTTGGGAAGGTGCCAACAGTGCAAGACCTGTACAAAGACGAGTTTGCGTACAACACACGACAACACATTATCTGGAAATGATTCAAATAACTGAAATATCAAGTGTACGTGCGTGCTGAGTGTCTCGTGTTGTGTGAAGATAAGATTGTCTGTGTGTGACGCTGGCGCTCTGCTCAGCTTGAGATCAGTCACGTGATTATCACGTGTTTACCACGTGGTTTGTGGCCACTCACATTTTTGCAGGTGAGGGTCGCGCCCGGCTTGGAGACGGTGGGGCCGACGCCGCACGCCGCCGCCCCGCAGGCGGCGCCGCCCCCGGCCCCCGGCGCCTTGACGCCCACCTCCCGCGGGACGGGCGTCACCTCCTGCGCGCGGTGGAACCGCTCGTAACACCTGCGGGAAACGATGGGAAGCTACTTACCCCTCGGTCACACTGCGTGCGCCAGCTGGCGCATCACGCACACCAAGGTCACAGCGTACCAAACTGGGTCTCGCATATATGTCTGTGGTTATGTTCACACTGAAGTGTGAGTGCACCACCATGATCGTGGATGGGTTCCAACCCTAAACGTGCGCTGGCGCATGGTGCATGATGCGCTGGCGCACGCGGTGTGGCTGAAGGGTGAGACTCGCTCTGGATGCTGCGCGTTTTGTCCTTGTCACAGCGTTGCCCGTTCACTGGCAGTGAGGAAACTTGATGGTGCTCGCGTCTCGTCTGCGCGTAGAAATCTGCAGGCCTCACCTGAGGTAGCGGAGTAATCTGAAGGCCTGGTCGTGCTCTGGGTTCTGGTGCAGCGCCTCGCGGTAGTGCCACGCCGCGCCCGTCCCGTTCGACTTCGCCGCGAGCAAGTTCCCCAGAAAGTAGTGCGTCTCCGGCTGCAGTGACACGCGCAGGAATACAGTGTGTGTGAGTGTGTGTGTGTGTGTGTGTGTGTGTGTGTGTGTGTGTGTATGTATGTGTGTTGTTACGAGAACAGAGCATGCGCACCAGAGTTCACGTGAATGGGTGTGTGTGTTTACACTGCGTCTCATTTGGTCTATCTGCGTGTGCAGCGCAATGATGATGACGGCATTGACCGCACACAACACTGGAGGCGCCACTCACCTCGAGATCATTGATATTGACGGCTTCTCGCATCACAGTCACTGCGTCGTCCACCCGGCCCCATCTGTACAGCACGTTCGCCAGGTTCACCAGCGGCACGTCCTACAGGATATTTCAATTGATTTGTCCCCTGCTGCTAAACCAGTGGCTCAGTGAATCCAGCATGTGGAACACCACAGTGCAGGCAGTGATTCCAAAGCACTGGTGCAGCTACCGGCGCCAAACACCAGCAACGTTGCGAGCAACAAACTGTTGCACAAATGCAGTCGTTGGAGAGTGTGGCAAATCGGTAGGTAAAACGAACAAATGCACCGTGCACTGAATTCGTGGACACGTGAGCACCATCAATCTTGCGGGCGCCAGTGCGTGGCTCGTACCTTGTACTTATCGGGCGCGTCGTGCAGGGCGCGGCGCACGCACTCGATGCCCTGGCGGTGGTTCCCTACGACGCGCCAGTAAAGCGCCGCCAGGTTGTACAGGACCCAGCTCGGCCCGATCCGCTGCAAACAACCGATCAATCAACTCAGTTGAGGTGTCAATCAACCATTGAGCTTGTTGGTCGATCACGTGTCATTCTGACAAGGAGGTTATCATCCAAGTCAGGGTGACACTCAGCAACTTTGTCCCCTTGGAGTACAATCTAAAAAGTCGCAGGGAGCAGGGAAGAAAACAGTGAATGGACTTTTTGCGAGTTTCCATCTTTCCAAAGCACCGCGACAGTGCAGCGGGTCCGCGCGGTGTGTTTTACCTTTTTCAGCGCGGTCAGGATGCGCTGCCCGACTTCCTCCTCGGCCATCTCCGGGTTGTCGACCAGCTCGAGCAGGACCTGCCGGAAACACGTGGTTCTGTCAGTGGGAGGATCCGCCAGTAGGGGGCACATTTTGATGTGACTGGGCCAAGGAGATCTGACAACGTGACGGGCACAATCTGAGACCCAATGGTTGGTGGTTGTGACCTCAGATAGAACGGGCCTTCAGCCTGAGGCGTGGCCCCAGCAACGTTCGTTTTGCGTCAGCTCCCAGACGAAATCTTTCTTTGTTGGCATGGCAAACTGGTCCGAGAACTCACGTGTTTCATGGACCGGTCGGGCAGCTTGTCCGGTGCCTTGTCTCGCTCCTTGACGGAGGGCAGCCGGTCGACCCACTCGCGCCCGTCGGGGATGGCCGCCAGGGGGACGCACGTGGGCGGGTACCAGGGCAGCGGGTGCTGCGTGCCCTTCTCCCGGAGCCCCTGCGCCTCCATCAATAGAGCCCGCACCCTGGAAAGAAGAAATGTTCAAGGTGAAGTGGAGTTCACACTGGACACGCCGTGCCTTGTGCTTGTGGGTCTTCCATCTCTGTGTCAACGCAGTGTCCAGAGGGTTTGCACAGGGGTTGAACGGTGCACGACAAATCACACAGGCGCTGTAAGTCCAACACACTTGGTTGTTTATGGTTGATGACTCGTGCCTTCACGCCTCTACTCACGCCAAACAAAAAGACGGTGAATTCAGTTTGACAGACGCCAGTTTGTTGAACGCGCTCAGTTGGAGCACGCGTCACCACGTCCGGGATACTCACTCGAAGCCCTTGTTCTCGGCGGGCAGGTACGTGGTCGGGTACTCGTTGTACGCGTACTTCTGCGCGTGCGCGTCGCACTCGTCTCGGCTCGGCCAATCGGCGTCGCGGTGCGGACCGGCGTCCTCCTACAGTGTACAGGGGTCAAGTAACACCGGACAAATACTGTGCGCGTCGTGCGCCGCGTCCCTGACCAAGTCGGCTCAACCTTCCATGGCCTTGTGCAGAGACGAAGCGCACCACTTGTGCGCGTCTGTCGCAACGCGTCACACGTGCTGCGTCCGGAGACACGTCACTGCATCGCAAGCGACGACATGGAAAAGTCTTGCACAGTGACGGAACTTGTTACTTGTTACTGAGCTATTGGTAATGCAGTGGAATAGTTTATTCTTTCAGTTTGACCAAGTTCACCTCACACGGTCTTGTCTCGATGCAGGCAGAACACACACACACACACACACACACACACACGCACCTCTGTCCGGCGGATGGGGTAGATCGGAGAGCGGACAGGCTGCCTGTAGTCCGGTCCGCTCCTGGTCGCGTCGCCATCAACCTCCTCCTCCTGCGCAATGAACAAACACTTTTCGTCTTTCTCTCCCACAATCCAATTCCAACTGGAAAATTTGCCAGTTCACACTTTTCCACGCACACAATAAGATTAAAATTCTTGCTGATGCTGGGACAACAAACTGCAACGCGGACATGAATTTATCCCCAACGCGCGATCAGAGTTGCACGTGGGGACACAAAACCAAGGCTACGATCTTGATGACTCACCGGATCAGGGTCGGTCCACCCGAAGTCGAGGTCGTTGATGATCGGCGTTTTCCGGCCCCACGAGCACTCGAGTTCGCTGCGTCCGTTCTGCTCCACCACGACGCAGTATTCACCTGCAGAACCACCAGAGGGAGTCAGGTGTGGGGCACCAGGTGTGGGGGGCAAGGTGTGGGGAGTCTCAGGTATGAGGGCGTCAGGTGTGAAGTTATCAGGTGTGTTTCTCCTCCAATGAAGAGCGCCGTTCGATTTGAGTGATCTTGCAACCCGAGTTGCAATAGGTTGGTGCAAACAAAATCGATTCTAGCCAACCTAGATCGATCCACAGCAACCCGCCAATGAGATGGATTGCTGTTTGGGTTGCTCAGGATCGATCTCTGCAACCCGGGTTGTCAAATCGAACAGGGGCACAATGTCCAACTTATCAAAGCACACGCTCTGTCCCAGCTTCTCTCTCAGACAATGTCTTGACAGCTGAACGAGCACTGCGCCGGTACTCACCCATGTTGACCTGGCTCTCCCTCTCCCGGTGCGAGTCCAGCGCCGCGCGCTGCAGACGCCGCTCGTCAGGGGGCGCCTGCTCCTGCGACAGCCGGTCGTGCTGCGCCTGCCAGTACTCGTGCTTGCGCTGATAGTCGCGCAGCTCCGCCAGAGTGCGCTGGAGGGACCTGAGGGAAATGGTGGGAACGTGTAAAAGGGCTGGGCCTGATGGATTCGTGTGAAGGGGGCCGGAACCTGTGGGTGGCATTGGATTGGTGCAAAGAGCTGCAGACTTGTGGTATTGCATCATTTGGTGGGGTGATCCATTTGGAGGTCACAAGTTCGTGACCAAACCAGTGACAAAGTCATCCACTGACTGCCAGCCGTTGTGTGTGTGTGTGTGTGTGTGTGTGTGTGTGTGTGTGTGTGTGTGTGTATGTGTGTGTGTATGTGTGTGTGTTTTGTTTGTGTGTGTGCGACTCCAACTTTTGTTGGTCAGTCATCAGGACCTTGCGCACGAGTCTTCAAGAGATTGTGTGTGTGTGTGTGTGTGTGTGTGTGTGTGTGCGTATGTGTGTGTATGTGTGTGCGTGCGTGTGTGTGTGTGCGCGCTACTCACTGGTGCTGCGCCTCGAGCGCCGCCTCCAGCTTGGCGTGGCAGCGCACGGCGTGTTTGCGCAGGCGCGCGTCGTTGAAGTCGGGCTGCACGCGCAGAGTGTTCTCGAAGCAGATCACAGACTTGTTGTATTCCGCCAGAACCTGCCGTCGAGAAACACACGGAAAATTCAGCAAACTAGAGAGTGACACTTGATCAATGAGCAGGATACAGCTCTGCGTCTCTTTTTGGCTTTGGTTCATTCTCATATCGCGTTCGCGTGCGTGTACGTAACTTCTGGCACAAACCAATGCATGCGGCAAAGGGCAGAATATGGGCGCGCACGCGCGTGCGCAGGCGCGAAGTGAACCAATCGTTTTCTTCGCATCAGTCACGTGGTTCATGTGCGAGGTTGAGCACGAGTCACGTGGGTAAGAACTGCGGAAACAGGAACCGGAAGTACTCACGGCGTAGATGTTTCCGAGCAGGAAGTGGTTGACGTTGAGCTCACGTGACACGTCGAGCGACGCGTGCACGACGACGGCCGCCTCGCCGGAGAAGCCCGAGCGGTGCAGCACGCTGCCCAGGCTCACGAGAGCCACGTCCTTCATCAGTCTGCGACACAGAGGGGTGTGCGTGAGAGACAGACAGAGAGAGGGAGAGAGAGAGAGGGAGAGAGAGAGAGA
>JAAUXT010074968.1_pt1 | contig 13012 bp, 14 predicted proteins | sample 7278171 | NCBI WGS metagenome assembly JAAUXT01 (sample SAMN14350112, study PRJNA611818) | marine sediment metagenome | isolation source: surface marine sediment (1.8m) | place: French Polynesia: Moorea | collected 2018-08
CCCCCGCCCGCCCCGCCCGGCCCCTCCCCGCCCCACCCCCTGCCCCACTCCACCCCGCCCGCCACGCCCCGCCCCGGTCCCACCCGCAACTCACACGTCCTTGCCGTGCAGCACGACGTACTCCCAGAGCCACGTCCGGTCCTTTCGGGCCTTCTCCCGCTCCTCCTCAGGGAACTGCGGAGAGGGGGAAGACATGGAGAGCCAACCAGGTGTTGTGCGATGCTTTTTGCGTCTCTAGAATTTGGAGTTGGTATGTGCGTGTATGTGTGCGTGTGTTTGTGGTTTCTAGCGCACGCGTGGGTGCGCATTGTGTGTGGTTGTAGTGTGTGCGTGCGTGCACACATGTGTGTGCGTGTATGTCGACGTGTGCGTGTGCATGTGCATGTTGGTGTTTCTGCATGGGGCTGTGTGCGCATTTGCTTCTGTGTGCGAGCAGCTGTTTGAGCGGAACTACATGTGTGTGTGTGTGTGTGTATGTGTGTGCGTGTGTGTGCGTGTGCGTGTGTGTGCGTGTGCGTGTGCGCGCACCCACCCCATTGACGTACTGCTCTATCTCCGCCATGAACTCCTCCCTCTTGGCGACGCCTTTGGTGTTCGTACCGAAGATCCTGCAACACAGCCAGGACGGTGCAGGCGATCGTGCAGAGTTCGGGCAAATGTGTGATTTGAATGCACCTGAATCGGAGAAAGAATGCGTGCACTGGCGTGAGTGTGTGTGTGTGTGTGTGTGTGTGTGTGTGTGTGTGTGCGTGACAGAGGGGGGAGAGAAAACAGGGAGAGAGAGGTTTGTGTGTGTGTGTGTGTGTGTGTGTGTGTGTGTGTGTGTAAAGCTGCGGTTTATCTACATAACACGTAGACATTCGCATGAGCTCCAGTGCACAGGACAATGCAAAAGTTGTCATTCTTCGCACAATGTTCATGACTTTGGACCGTGCGCAGTTCACGTACGTACTTGAAGAAGGTTTTGTATTTCCTCCTGAAGAAGGGGCGGAGCTCTTCTGCTGGAGGCTCGTAGGGAAGGACGCCGACCCCGGGGAACTCCATGTGTACGCCTGCTCACACAGAAAAACTGACGTCAAGGTCAGGCGGCACGCGTCACACGTCTTTGACGTCAAACGTCGAACGTTTCCGGCAGGGAGGCAAAGAACGTGAACATCAAAATATAATTGCAAGGTGTTTTGTGCAGAAATGGACGCTGTGCTTGAGTTGCTTGAATTTGCCTGGATCATCGTGCACCATGGCACCAAGGAACTGGAGCTTTGACACTGCAATGCAGTCGACTCCAGGAGTTGCCGTTGCATGCATGCGACAAGAAAGTTTGTACTACAGTGCTTCTGCTGCATTGCAACACGTGTTCAAAACAACGCAACACAGTAAAAACAAAAACAACACAAACTTCTGCATACACGTGACTCTGAAGACTGACGCTGAAATTGCTGTGTCACCAACCTGTATTCACTCAGTTCAAATCTCCTGTGAAGATGAGGCAGTCCAGACTTGTTTGCACTTTTCTTGTCTGTAGCTCTTCCACGACTGAACTGATACGCTAGAAACGCCCGTTGCCAGGGAAACAGAGCAGAACGTCGTGGCTGCCTCGCGACGCTCACAGTCTGCGAAAGATTTATTGACTTTAGGCACCAGTTTTAACAATTTTTCACAAGGTCGGAGGAGGCTAGTTTCACGCTTGAGGCGCCGAGCGTCGCGACGTCGCAGTGCACGCCAAGAACGCTGCGTCATCGCTGGCGTTGCAGCGTCCGTTGGTTTGCGTTGGTACGCAACGCGTAACGCACTCAAGGTGGCTTCATACAGAGCTGTGGCAAACTCCTTGCCTTCTGCATTTTGTTGGGCGGCATCAAAGTTCAACATGATGCCCAATGTGACGCAGGTAGCTTGCTGCAGATAATCGCTTGGAATCGATTCTTGACGCAAGAAATGTGTGAACACAGGGGTCAACGACTTTTGCCACAAAACGCAAAACGCAACAGTTCTACATGAAGCCGCCCTCAGTGTGAAAATGGCTCAAAATGGTGTCCCAAAGTACGGACTCACCAATGATGATATTCTTTCTGCATGTACTTGTTGTAGAAAAGATGCCAGGGTGGAGTGGAGAAAAGTCACGTTTCACTTGCTACAAGCAGCGTGCACGCGATGGTGTTTGGCGGTGGGTTTATCAGAGCACGTCACCCCCGAGGAACACACGAGTCACGCACCTAGCACAACAGCCCTGTGTTGGGCCGCGTTTTGGCAAAAGATATCTTTTGGCAAGAGAGGTTTGCCTGTTTTTGCGACCCAAGTCAGTGCAATTCACAAAGCCTCGATTCTCCTCATTCACTTGGATCTTCCCATGCGCCGGCGCCAAGACCACGCGATGCCGGGCTCACACTGGACGCGTGATGCGTTGCGTTCGTGGACGCACCAGTCATGGACGCTGCGTCGCAAAATCAAAGCGTCACCCACGACGCACCAGTTGCAGTTTTCATATTGGTGACATGCAGTCGTTTTGATTTTGACGTCGGCGTCAAAATTTAACGTTGAACCCGATGGTGGAATTTTTGACGCCAACCCAAAAATCGACCGCGCGTCATCCAATGTGAAAACCCCCCAGTTCTGTCTCAAAGACATCTGCCAAATTTTGACAACACCATTTCAAACAGATACATGTAGATCTACAAAGGCTCAAACACTGTTATGTTGTGAATCTTGTTTATTTCTCGTTGGTTTTGAACAAGTATACATACACATTTCGTTGTCACGCTGTCACACTGAATGAGGACCAGTTGGAGACCGGGTGCTGTTGCCCCAGCAACCGGAGGCCAAGTGGATCTGGTGGGGGGGGGGTCAGAAGGCCAGACACCTTAGTCTGGCAAATGTTCTGGAGAACGACCAGGGCCGGAAAGACTGAACTGTTTTGTTGCTGCTGCTGCTGTTGCTGTTTTCCCAATCGAGCAAAATAACAGCACAGTTGCACTGGTGACCAATGAACAAACGAGTAAGCCCACAACAACAAGCAGAGCCTTGTTGTGCAACTGCTGGTTCCAAGTCCCCTCGCCTGACAACGCCTCGCACAGGTTTGACAAACAGCCGGCCACGGTCAATCCAACGTTCATTCACCGCGCAAAGTTCGTTCGGGTTGTCCGAGTTCCAAACAAACAGCAATACGCTTTGAATGGATTTTTGAAAAATTGTGCATCATCACTGTTTCTGTGAAGTACCGAGATTGGAGCGAAATAAATTCGAACAAACCGAGATGTTTCATGGAAGGGAAAAGGTCTGGTGACCAAAGGTACGACACACACAGTGCCTTTCAACAGTTGGTGCAACGTGGAGTTCAAATTGACCGGGCACAGGTGTGCGTGTGTGCATGTGTGTACGTGTTTTGGAGCTTTCCGTCTGCTTGGCGTTTTTAGCTTTACAGTTCCAATGGCACCCACCATGACCCCAAAAAATTGAAAGATCCACGACAGACCTGTGGCAAAGACTGACCGAAAACATTTAGACAGCACAAACCCCGGCACCCAGCAAAATCCTTTTGAACAAAGCAAGGAGTTTACTCTGTCCCAACAAAAATACATTTTCACATCATTGGTTGACTTTACACGAGCTTGAAATACTTACAAATATAATGTTGAGTCGTCTGTACAGGTATCACATGAGAGCGGCGCCCGCTCGACAGGGACCGAGCTGACTGGACGGATTGGAGCCAAGAGTACAGGAGAAAACAGGGAGGCTCTGCAAATTGGAAACGTAGACGTAAGCGTGAAGGTGGACTTAGAAATCTCACCCTGTGGGATCTTCCACACCAAAAATTTTTTAAGTCCAAAGCTTAATTTGCTTTCTCTTATTTTTCAAAGATTTTGAAAATACACCACTGGAAACAAGTGCAGAATGGTGCTCAGAACCAGAGACATACAAAGTATCTGAGGTGGAAGGAACCCACAGGGTGAGGTTCTACGTCCACGTTCACGCTTACGTCTACGTTTTCAATTTGCGGAACCTCCCTCGCGCGACAACCACGTGACAACCACGTGACGTCAGGGCGAGCACGGACATCCAGGGTACAGACCTGGATCCAGGGGCCTGGAGACCACAGAGCCCTCCCGAGAAAAGCTCACCAAGGAAAAATATGTCAGTCAGTAGGTCTACATGTAAACCCAAAACTGAACGAGTGAAAGTCACCAGGAGACGCCAGGTGTTGATCTAGGGAAGGCAATCACAACTCACCTCTCAAAACACACTTTGCACCCTTTTCTGGAGGTGGAGGGTGAGTCAGGTTCCCGAGCCCCCTGGATCCCTCCGTGCTAAAGCTGGATGAGTGGGTATTTATTTGCGGTTGGACGCTGCGTCGTATCCGTCCAACGCCAACTGATGACGTGCTTCTGGAGCGTTAGATTTTCTGCAGGATTTTGTGTCCTTTGATTCGTCTTTCGGAGCGAACGGTCCGCAGCACATCAATGATCCGGACAGGAACACAGTTCAGGAACGGTGCTCGTGGGTAATGAGGAAATAGCTGTGAAATCTTTGTGTCTGTGGGTCCTTCTCAATCTGTCCCCGCGTCACACAACTACACAGCAGGACCATGGGGATCCACGCAGGTCCTGCCCCGTCACGATTAGGACCGTAAAAAGTAACACTGGCCTTTTGGGATTTGACGCAGCCCCATCTCGAACGACAGAAGTTCACTTCGCGCTGTGGTCATTTCTGCGTTACAAATAGCTGCAAGGCGCATTGCTGCATTCAATACAAACTGACAACACAGGGGCTGCGCACTTTGACGCACGACGCGTCCTTGGTTGCGTGGCGCCCTCTGTGTTGTCAGTCTGATGTCGCGGACCAAACCCCAGGCGTCCGAACCCACTCAAAATTCTGCGACGTTGTGCACAGAAAATCACGACGTAGCATCGTACGTCATGGACGCTGCACGTGGGAGGGGCCGGAGCTGCTACGTCGTCCACAGAAAACCACGACAAACCAATACAAGGCAGAACACGTGTAGCACGCTGTGTAGCAGGGTGAGGAGGCAGCGCGGGGCTCCCGGCAGGGTGCGGAGGCGGGGGTTTCTCTGCAGGCAGGGGGCGCTGTTGGCGACCTTGGCGGAGGACGCGGTGACCTTGCCCTTGGGGTGCGTGGAGTCGTCCTGGTACATGACCTGCTCTGCGTCGGCCGCGCTCTTCCGCACCGGCGCTGCAAAGGGGAGGTAGCTCAGTCGGTAGAGCGTTGCGCTGTGGAGCCAGCGATCCGGGTTCGATCCTCGCTCTCGGCACTCGGGGTGCGGACCTGATCCATTGAACCCCAAACCCAACGCACCCACCCATGCACTGCATCCACCCCAAACCCAACCCACACGTCTGTTCACACTCCCAACCAACCCACCCACCTGTCCACCCCAAACACAGTCCCCAGCCAAACCCATTGCCCTTGTGCGCCCAAAATCTACCCTGACTTCTCACCCCACTCTCACCGCCCCGACTCACCTCGGACCTGCCGGTACGAGAGCCAGAAGCCGATGTCGGGGGTGGACTGCATCTGCCCCCGCAGGGTATAGTACTTGAGCCTCACGGGCGTGGCCGTCAGGTTGTAGTGGAAACGAGGCTGCGAGTTGTCGACGGAGCGGGAGCAGATCCGGTCCACGATGCGCGGGCCCTCCGTGATCTCGATCGTGCCGTTACAGCCGGGTCTGCCGGAAATAGGCAGTTTTAGCTGTGGTGTGTCTGCAGGGGAGAACGTGGGGTGCAGATACACTCCCCTCGCATAAAAACCAATCTGCCCATCTCCAGAATTTAGCACAAAGGGATTGTCTTTTTTCACGTCATTGATTTGCAGGTAAATTGTTCCCCATCCCCAGGCTGTGGCTCAAGTCAGGTTCAGATAAAGTGTCCCAAACCTCTTCTTTTTCAAAATTATTTTTCATGAAGCAAGACAGAAAGGACTTGGGCTTACCTGCTACAGATCCCAACACATGCAGCGCAGGGGGTAAAACAAAGAGAAAGAGGCATCAGTCCCCTGAGGTTTGAAAGACTTACACACCTGTGTTGACTTGAATGCCCGTCTCATGGTGTGTGCGTACGTGTGTGTGTGTGCGTGCGTGTGTGTGTGTGTTTGTGTGTTCCGTGTAGCGACAGCCATCGGACCCTTTCCCCAACTTAAGTGTTGTCAGGTGCGACATTTTGCATTTTGCCTCTTCTCAATTTCAAACATGGGGTAGGACGCCTGATCCCCGGATAGACCCGGCAATGTGACCCTGACCGGAAGTAGACTGAAAGACGCCGCCTGCGCGACGCACGCGCACGCGCACGCGCACTCACTCGAGTCCGTAGATGGTGACGATGACCTCGAGGTAGTGGGCGGGGCGCACCGGAAACGAGTACGTGCACGTGGTCATGGCGGGCAGGAACGTGTCGGGCGACGTCGCCGAGCCCTCGGTCGAGTTGAAGAGCCAATCACAGCGCGAGGAGGGCACCTTGTAGCTGCCCACGTGCCACTCTGCGGGGACAGGAAACGGAAGCTCAGAACACTGTTCAATTTGATGCATCTACGCACTGGAAACACATCAAAAGATCTGAGACGAACACGTCCCGTGGACATACTGCACAAAGTCGCTACTTGTAATAACAGGTGACGGGGTTTTCACATTGGGTGACGCGCGGTCGTTTTTTGTGGTTGACGTCAAAAATTCCACCATTGGGGTCAATGTTAAATGTTGACGCTGACGTCAAAAAACGACCGCGCGTCAGAGTCTCACCTTTGGTGACGGCGATGGCGTTGGCGTGGAAGCCGACGTGACCGTACGGAGGCGAGTCTCCGCGCGTCGTGAACACGAGAAACAGGTCACTTCCGCTCGCCGTCACGTCCGGTGCACGTGACCCGCAGAAGCGGCCAATGAGCGGCGAGGACGTGTTGGGGCCGTCGTAGATCTCGAGGTAGTCCTCGCGACAGTGATCTCTGCAACATCCAGGGGTGGATCCAGGGTTTAAAACTTGTTCAGCTGCAGACGTGGATGGACACAAGAACCGCCAAGGAAAACAAATTTCTGCTCAAAGATGGCGTTACTCACGACAGCCTGAGCTCGAACTCTCGCGGCTTGTGGTTAACCTCGCCCGAGAACGAGAGTTGGAGCGTGGACGTGGCGTCATCCGTGAACACGTGGTACTGGCACTCCATGTTGGGTGGGTAGACGCCCGGGTAGCCCGGGCTCATGACTGCACAGAAGCTGTCCCTGCAGTTCGCGAGCGCGACGGTCCAGTAGCAGACGGAGGAGCTGCTCAGCTTCATGTCGTGCGTCAGCTGCCGGGAGAAGGACTCCTCCTCGAGGGCTGCGGGAGAGAGAAGCGTCAGGTCTCGGGGAGAGAGGGTGCCGCAAGGACTCCGCCTTCGGTACTGCGGCGAGATACACTCGAGTACACATGCTCATGTTTGGGTTGGGACCCCTCTGTTGTGAGACTTCAAAACAAAACTGAATTGATAAGTTGCCGCGAACTGGACAACACCAGGGAACGGACGGGGAAATGGGATGCCAATGTCAGTTTTTCAATTTTGCCACGGCTTGCGTTTGTTGCGTAAACAAAATAATTTTCGATGGAGTTCCCCTCCCTACTCACCGACATTGATGTACTTGTAGGTCAGACTGAAGGTCACGTGTTTCTCGTGGTTCTCGACCCAGAATTCCACTTCCGCCAAGGGCTGCGTCGAGTACTTGCGCACGCTGATCATGCCCGCGTCGTAGTCGCCGCAGAGCGTGTTGGGCGGGTACGGGTAGCGTCCGGGCTGCCGCAGCCCGTCCCACAGCCGGATGTGCCCTCCCTCGCATCTGCCAATGGGGACACGTGGTAAGTGGGTCATTGGCTGTGACTGCCATGACGCGTGTTGAAGTGAAGAAAGTAGGTCACAGTGATGGTGGATCTTGGATTGAGGTTAGGAGATCCAAATATTGAACGGAGAGCAAGGCATAAATATGAATCCAGACCTGATCTAGATCTTACCTTGGCCCTGGATTCACCATTGGACCCACCCTGTATTTGTCTCTGGGTCTTCCAGAAGATGCTCTCGATTTGCCCTTGGATCTGCTTCTGCACTGCCGTTGAATCTGTCAGAGGTCCACCTGTGCGTGCACCTCTGTGATTCTCCCTGGATCCACCCCGTGGGTCTGCCCTGGGTGGATCTGCTCCAGGATACAACCCTGGAAAGAACTGCTTCTCCCTTGGACAGATTCATCCCAGGTCCCACCCCTGGTGGACCCACCTCAGGTCCCACCCCTGGTGGAGCCACCCCAGGTCCCACCCCTGGTGGAACCACCCCAGGTCCCACCCCTGGTGGACCCACCTCAGGTCCCACCCCTGCTGGAGCCATCCCAGGTCCCACCCCTGGATGGTTCTGCCCCTGACTCCGCCCCTGGATCCGCTCCTCTCTCACCTGTTCATCTCCGTGTTGAAGACTCCGGCCTTGAGCTTCTTGAGGTGGAACGTGACCCGCTGCCCCACCACGCCCTTGAACGTGTACGTGCAGTACGTGTGGGCGTCACGCCGCCCGGCGTGGAACGCCTGCGGGCGCAGCAGCGTGTCGCCATAGTAACCGTTCTGGTAGTCACGCCCTTCTGACGTCATGTTGCACTGGCCAATGTCTGAAGAGACAGAAACGCAAAAACGTAAGACAGTGAAAATTTGAACGAACTTGGACGTCCCTGGATCTCGGCCGATTGCGATGGCGTAAGTGACTGCAGTTGGATCTCTGTGTGCCTTGGAGGCGCAACACAATTCCAAGACTGTCGTCCACGCAGAAATCAGCACGTGGCACTGTGTCAGAACACACCCCGTGCGCATGCGCCATGGACGCCTGTAGGAGGCTGGTTTGACACCATTTGCGCAGCCTTCCTTCCACGAATGTGCTCGGTCACCACGCCTGCACTTCCCTCCCTCTTGACTGTGCAACGCGTAAAGGGGTTTCCACATTGGGTGTCGCGCGGTCATTTTCTGGGCTGAAGTCAAAAAATCCACCATTGAGTTCAATGTTAAATTTTGACGTCGACGTCAAAAAACGACCGCGCGTCACCAATGTGAAAATCTCTTGACGTGTCCGGCGTGAAACAGCGTGAAGACGCGAGGCCACGTGTCGCCCGAACAACCCGCTCTCCAGCCACTTGGTCACGTGTGGAGTAATGGAGGCAAATGGCTTGTCACGTGCAGCGGCGGCGCCGCGGAGGCTCTGGACTCCTCAAGGCCTCGAGGACATCGCTCTGAGAATAGGGAATCCCTGTGTGATGTGTACACGTCTGTGTGTGAGAGTGTGTGTGGAAACTTGGCCAGACGTCATGGACGCGTCTTTGAGAGAGTGGTGCATACAATCTTCGCGTGTGCTCAGATGTTATGACGGCGGAATGGACCTTGGTTCGTCCTTTCCGGTTTGCAACGCTTCACTTTTGCATGACGTGTGAACGTTCACTTGCTGTTTTCATACGTCGTTACAACTGATCGAACTCACGTCACCTGTGGTAACATTTGCCCCACGAGACGTGCCTCGGTGTGCCGACAACCATAAACAGAAAAGCGTCGTGAAGAAAAATTAGGACTACACTCCCACAGTGACTGAGGTTGGGGTGTAGTCCTGAAAAACAACCAGGACTACACTCCTACTCAGAGGAACGCAGTCTAAACAGGTGGGAATTTGGTCCTGAAATTTTAGGACAACATGCCGCCGGCGGAAGGTGGTCCTGGCACACCGGTTCAGGGCGGGACTGTTCGCAGACGGCGGGTGGGGAGTGCGGATGCGGGGGGCGGCGGGGAGCGCGGCGGCGGCTCCACGGGGGACCCGCCCCGGGTGATGGATGTCCGGGCCGCAGCCAGGTGACGGCCGCGCTGCTCCTGCGCTCACTGCCCGACCCCTCAAACAGCAGTGGTCCGACTCCTGTCTGCGTCACACGGCTCTATCGTGGGCGCAAAGTCAAGGTTACACCACAAGGCACCAGCGAGCCAGACCTTGTACAGAGAACGAAGCCTCATGTGTGTGTGTTCGTGTGTGTGTGTGTGCGTGTGTGCATGTGTGTGTGTGTGTGTGTGTGTGTGTGTGTGTGTGTGCGTGTGTGCATGTGTGTGTGGCGGGTAACACAGAGGAATAAAGCTGACAACCAGATTCACAGTTGCGTTGCATTGCGTCAACAGGTCAGGTCTTTGTGTCACAATGTACCACGCATCCAGCGTGAATTAGCGTGCTCTGCCAAAAGACACGTGGTCCCTCGCACGCATCCAGTGTTTGTGATGCATACGGGGTGAAGTGGCCGTGATACCAGCACGGGCGGCGTGGCCGCGTCTAGCGCAGGGCACCGGGGTCTGGGCGAGGCTTGATGTGGGGCGGCAGTGTCTGGGCTAGTCTCAGTAGGGACTTTATGCACCGACATTTCACTGAACGTCGCGTCAACGCCAACGTCGAATGGTTTTTCATGATTGGCCATTGCCATGGAAACAGTGCTCTTTTTGACGTTGCGTTGACGGGGCGTTCAGCGAAACATCGTTGCGTAAAGTTTCCATTTGTGGAGCAGCTGCATCTGGATGGGTCTCACACAGTGTGGGGCAGACTGATCTCGGGACGTTGTGGTGGGTCCGCATTGGTGGTCTCGTGGGGACAATGCAAACCTCACGCGCACACCTGCGACTTCTGTCGCATCATCAAGGCTGGTTTGTGGCAGAAAGTTGGCATTTCTGGAGTCACGAGGCTCTTGCAACTCGTGGTAGGTCCAACAAAACCTTCTACATGTAACTCATCCGTCTCTGTTTCAACGGACCTCAACGCCATCTTGGAAACAAACGTTTTCAGGGGTCGTTGGGGGCGGACCCCTTGGACCCTCGAGCGCCCAATCCTGACAGGGCCCAGCCCTCTTTGGCCTCTCCTGGATCCACCTATGTCTCCATCTTGTGGATGGCCCCTTGCACCCCCACCCCTGACTCCGCGCCCCATCAGAATGGACGGCACGGCCCATCCCGCCGCACCTCTGCCCCGCCCCGCCCGCTCCGGTTATGACTCATAACGCGACGCAATAGGCACGAGGCTGATGCGATCTCTTCATCGCTGCTTTACGACCCATTGACGACTGATGAAGTTCCGCAGATACGCGTCGCGCACCGGGAGACGGGAGAGATTGCTCTGAGTCAGGGAATCATGAGGAGTCACGTCTGTGTGTCTGTGTGTCTGTGTGTCTGTGTGTCTGTGTGTCTGTGTGTCTGTGTGTCTGTGTGTCTGTGTGTCTGTGTGTGTGTGTGTGTGTGTGTGTCTGTCTGTCTGTCTGTCTGTCTGTCTGTATTTACCAATCCATTCAGTTCACTCCAATCAGTCCTGCCTGAAAGTCCCATCTTTGGAGAACCAGTGCTTTTGCTTGAAGTGAGGGGGTCGGGGACACGATTTCCTACTTGACTCTTCCAGCAGATCCACGGTGCCGAAGGCAACTGGCTGCCCTTTATCCTCTTACTTTGCCTCAATTGCGGTACAACAGGCACATTTGTGCTTCTTACTTGACGGGTATGTCAAGGCTGAAGTTTGGTCCACCCAAATTTGGGCCAAACCTCAATCCACACGAAAGACCGACAACATAATGTGTCGGGGGAGCATTGCGTGTTGCGTTCCCATGGGAGCAGTGATCAGGGTGGGTTGGGTGTCGCGGGTTATTCACGACAATTGCGGGGCGGCGTTTTTAGCCGACACCACAATGCACTCACCACAGTTTATGAGCGGAAGGAGCATTGATGAGGTGCAATCTGCGCAGGGTCCCCGGACCGATAAATTAGGTTTTATGCGCTGTCGAATGCGTGTTGTCACTTGCCTGCAACGCCTTGTGTGCGTAGTGCATTTGGGGAGAACCGTGCGTGGGAGAATCAAGAGCGTTGAAGCACTGAAATTTGGACCCGGTGGCTCCTTGGCCACGGGCGTCCGCCCAAGATAGGTTTGTTTCAGGATGTCATGTCATGGCCAGATGTTCGTGGAACTGCGTGTTGAGTTCATACACTGACCATCTGGTTCATGTTTTATCACACAACTCTTTTCCTTCTTGACCGAAGGTTTTGCAAAAGTCATTGTGTGATTTCGCAGGAAGCATGTGTGTGTGTGTGTGTGTGTGTGTGTGTGTGTGTGTGTGTGTGCGTGTGCGTGTCAACTCTGACTCATTCCATCGTGTTGGAGGGTGAGTTGCCTTGTGAAACCAAAGAACCAGAGGAAGAACCAGGACATGATCAACAGGGTGCAATCCCGGAGGTGGGTGGGAGGGACTCCAAGTCTGCAGCAAACAAAGCAAATTTTCGCGCTTGGGAAGCAAAACTCGGGAGGGGGCACTAAAACCAACTCTAGCTGTTGGCCAGGGTGGCTGGTAGCTGCTGTCCCCCCAATGTTACAATGAATTGCGTTTTGGTGGCTGTGGTCGTATGGGGTCACACACGCTGGAAAATGTGACTATGATGTCATGATGTCACGTGCGAGAGGATTACTGACCGCAGCGTCCAAGAGACTGAAAATCGCCAGAGTTGGGCGGCAGCCTCACGGCTGCACGGATATGAACGGGGCGGAATGCGAAGTGAATCGTTTAACCCAGAAACCGGTCAGTGGACGCAGGATTTATGGACCAAAGCGTTCAGCGAGCAGCGGGAGATCTGGCGTGCGTCAAACCCTCACGTGCTGCCGTCTGTACGCTGTCGAAACGTGGACCCGGAACCCCTGACGTCACAGAAAGCTACACTTGCGTTTGCACCAAGTCAGCCCGCACGTTTTCTCCAGGGTTGGAGGGGCCTAAGGGTCCGGCCACCTGGCCTTCCAGGAAGTTTTTCAAGTGAAGTGTACATCTGGAGGGTTGGACCCCTTCAACCAGATCTTGGATCCGTCATGACATCAGCGCCCCACCCATTTCGTCCTGTTACCCCAGCTCCCTACCCACTTCGTCCTGCCGCCCTGCACCAGCCTCACCCGTTTCGTCCTGCCGCCCTGCACCAGCCTCACCCGTTTCGTCCTGCCGCCCTGCACCAGCCTCACCCGTTTCGTCCTGCCG
>JAAUXT010097944.1_pt1 | contig 13012 bp, 14 predicted proteins | sample 7278171 | NCBI WGS metagenome assembly JAAUXT01 (sample SAMN14350112, study PRJNA611818) | marine sediment metagenome | isolation source: surface marine sediment (1.8m) | place: French Polynesia: Moorea | collected 2018-08
ACGTGGTGTTTCATGATTGGTCACGTGGTGTTTCATGATTGGTCACGTGGTGTTTCATGATTGGTCACGTGGTGTTTCATGATTGGTCACGTGGTGTTTCATGATTGGTCATTCTGGTCCTTGGTTCACTGGTCAAGACCTGTTGGAGGAGCCAAGTAGCAGGGGTTGAACTTTGGTTTGAATATTGGAAAAGTAGGGGTTGGACGGGTCTTTGTTTGTTGGAAGACAGGGAAAACAGCACAGACATCTTGCGCAAAAGTTCTGCAAGGCACTCGACCTCCCGACAGGATAACTTGAAACAGTTTTGTTCTCCACTTGGTGGTTTCCTTGTCATTTTGGAGTATTGTGTTTCATTCTGCTTTTTGCTGCACATTTTGTGTGTTCTGTGGGTCACTTTGCCAGACGTCGCAATGCACACACGTGGACAGCCCAATTTCTACGATCTTCCTGGCCTGTACGCATCTCCTCACAGTGCTTCTGATCAGACAAATGTTTCCATAGCAGCACTGAAGTCATTTCTATTTTGTCCAGGTCGAGAAGTAGTGGGTACGTTCATCCAAACTTCGGCTTGATCATGCAAAACGGATTGTGTCTCGAATAAGACTGCCATCTGTCTAAAATGTTACACTACATTTTATGTTGCGTCTCAGCTGTTAAAAAAATGTGCCTCAATTTTGTTCAGTTGGGACAGTTGAAATTTTCTCAATGCTTCAGCTGTGAGGAATTGGCATTCTCTCTCTTTCCTTGGCGTCTTCTCATGTGACTCACGTGACTCGAACCAAAATACAATCTGTTAGACAATAATTCTGTGGAGGGGGATAAGGTGTAAGCTGACTGTTTCTGACTGGATTTTCAATCTTTTTTCCGATCATTGAAACTGACAACGCGACCTGTTTCAGCCTTCACAGTTATTTACAAACCTACAAAACGCAAGGACAAAACCCAAGCACGTACGTTTCCATACCCAAGCAGGATGTTTGGCACAAGTTCTTCCACTTCCCATGATTGACACTTCAAGTGGCCAGGATTTTGACAGCTTGAAATGTCACGGCACAAAATGAAATAAAAAGGAACCCAAAATAGAGCAATGCTGCACCGAGTAGATCACAGATAAAAGCAGCTTTTGTCACTCCGAATCACGTTTTGCGCAAAACGCTGGTTCAGAAGTTGGTGGCTGAAGGGGCTCATCACGTACTCGTAAGAATCGGGCTTCAAATATGGTGCGAAGGTCAAATTGAAAAAAAATATGTTCGTCTCTATTCAAATGTCACGTTTTAGATTTAAGTTGATCTCTTGGATACTCTTTGTGTACAACTGTTGGTTTCGTTCCTGTGCAGCTGTCAGTGTCAGTTGTTGTAACCTAACTTCCCGGTGAAAATTTTCAATGCTTCTTTTGATCGAGGAAATTTCTTTTGCCTTTTTTTCTGCAATAATTTTTTCCGTGTTTCTGTATTAACTCTTCTTGTTGTCGACGTTGCATGTTTTCAGATGGTACTCCGATTGTTAAGCCCGAAGCAGTTGCAGGTTTGTCAAAATTAGCATTTAAAACGCACAACGCAGATATCAGACATGAAAACAGCCTCTGTTATCAACTGGTGTGAAACATTTAATCCTCGTTTGTAAGTCAGTATTAACTCAGCTACTAATCGCTTTCAGTGATGAGAGCTGCCGTCAGAACGTCACATCACGTAGAGAGAGAGACCCCCCCCTGTCTCCTGTGACTTGACAGTTGTGGAGGTTTCACAAACTCAAAAAGAATTTGTTTCCAGGCAACAGCCTCTGCTGCAGAGCGCTCCAAGGCTGACCAACATATATCTGGTGGATGGCTGAATAATTGTTAAGAAACTCACGAAAGTTTCCTGTGGCACTTGATTGCTACACGCGCGCCACTAGTGGGCGCCACTTGACGTTTGAAACTGTCCCAGCTTTAGCGCTCTCTGATGCCCGCGCATATCCACAGAAACAACTGTGTGGATCAGTCAACAAACAAACAGATCTGTCAACCAAACACCTGAGAAAGGTTGCGCTGCCTGTTAAAAGTCGTGTTTTGTCTGAAACTTTCTCTGAACACAAACAACAGACGTTTTCGCGCCTCGAACGATTCCCCTGCTTTTCGCCCCGCTTCTTGTTCGAAACCGTAACATCAGTTTTGTTGGCGAATGCGGCTGAAGTTTATGAATTCAAAATAGAACGTTGTTTTCTGCAAGAGAATTTGTTCTGAATTCGCACAAAATTTTCGGGAATGCATTTTGTACAGTGTTCGAAGAAAATTATGCCAGAACATAATTTCCGAGTCAAAATTCGCTGGGAGTTTTCTTGATGCAAAAGCGAGTTTTAATTGGCTGCAGAACTTCTGATCACCTTTTTGCACTGATCCGAGGTTCGGCGAGTTGCGGGCATCAAGAAAACCGCAGTCAAGACCTGAACCCCTCGGCTTTGTCACCCCAAATTAATTCAACAAAAATACTCCGAGTAGAAACAATCGCTTTTGATTTAAAAAATTACTGTCCGAGTTGCAAGCGAGAATAGACGTGTCTATTGGCAGTGAAACAGACACTCCTTGATGTAGTTGTGGAAACAATGTGCGGGGTCTCGATTGATTTGTGCGTCTCCATGGTAACTCCTGAATGACTGGCTCTTTGTCCGTGTCATCAGCGTTGCCGCTCCTGTCCTGTCAAATCAACTGTCTTCTTGTCTCTGAAGTTTCAAAGTCTTGTCTTTCTCTGACCACACACAACCACATTGTCTTGTGTGTTTCTGTACACCGTGTTATCACCTTGTTTTCTCCTTGCGTCTCGGTGTGAGTTGAGTTTGAGCCTGGGTACACCCCCCCTGCTCGGGTCACGTGGTACTGACGCCGGTTGTCTCCCTCTTCAGAGCCGGTGCGGCAGAGCGTCGCGTCCGCCGGTTGGTTTATCGGCATGATGTGCGCAATCATCTTCCTGCTTCTAGTCCTGCTCATCGTCTGTCTCATCAAGAGGAACAGAGGAGGCAAATATCCAGGTACGTGCATGTGTGGTGTGTGTGCGTGCGCGCGTGTGAGTGAGAGAGAGTGTGTGTGTGTGTGTGTGTGCGCGCGCGCGTTTCTGCGTGTGTGTGTGCGCGCGCGTTCCTGCGTACACGTGTGTGTGGTCCAGCGGTTCCATTGTGTGGACCCAAGCCCCCCACCCGTCCCTGAAAAAAAATTGTGCCCCACTCCCGCCAGTTTGATCTGCTGGGGGCTGGGTGCCAGTCTGGAGTGAAGTTTCTCCGATCCAGCTGCAGATCTTGTTGGGTCGGAAGTGCTTCGTCCCAGGGATCAACAAATCCCAAATGTCAATTGCAAGATCATTGATTCTTTCGGTGTTGGTCCCCGGAATGGAAGTGGGAAGACAACCGACCCTGAATGTTCTCTGGTCGTGGGATGGGCCCTTCGAAAATGAACCAGTTTGTGTTTCTTGGGAAGACGGGGGGTGGGCTCCTGGATCCACCGGAGCAACATGAAGAAATTGCCTCCTCGCATTTTCCTCCGTGGGCCAACTTCGTGCAACATTTGGGTTGGCCATGAGAAGATAATGAGAGATGTTGAGCAACAAAACGACGCAAATGGAGAAAAGTGTGTTTGTGGAATCGCTTCCATTCTTGTACGTGAAGCATACACTGAAAAATCTGACCTGAAGTTTTCTCTGTCTTTCAGTTCATGAAAAGGAGAAGTTGCGAGGTCGAGACGACAAGGAAGACGAGGAGGGAGGCTTCGGCGAATACACCCGAACGTGAGTACTTCAGTACCCGAGTACCCGCCATTTTGTGTCGGAAACGCCCGAACCTTCGTCCCATTCTCACCGTCTGTCTAGATTTGTGATCGTGACCACAGCATTCTCAGTCAGATCTCAGGATTGTGGTTCGTGTTGTGAAGGTCACTTTGGCCACACCCACCTTTTCGCGCAAAAGGATCAGTGACGGCAGATGTCTTTGATCCTTTTGTGGTCATTGAGAATTCTTTCACCATTTTACACTCGTTTGTAAAATGTTTTGTTCACCAGTGCCTGAGTGACGTGTTGAGCACCTCAAGCAAATCTTTTGCTGTTTTTGTGCTGAAAAGAAAAAACCCAGCCTCTATCGGATCCGGCATTGCAGTTGGTGGTCTGTGGGGCAAACTCTGATCTTGAAAAAATTCAGCAGGAACAAGCAAAAGGAAGGGGGCAAACTCTGATCTTGAAAAAAATTCAGCAGGAACAAGCAAAAGGAAAAGATACAAAATTTTCGGCTCTGTACCCTGGACCCGCAAGAGAAATATCAGGAGAAAAGTTCGTGTTTTGAGTTGTGCTGCTCTTGCCGCGTGTAAATGGACATTTGTGTTACGTGGCCGTCACGTGGCACAAGGTCAGTTCCACGTCCACGCAATTCGGCAACTCGCAGAGTTTTCTGGACACATGACCTTGTGTATCAACTGCAACAAATTTTCTGTCTTGCACGGCGACCAATTTTCGGAAGACAAAACAGTTCGAAATGAACAGAACTTAGCACGTGTGAACCCCCCCCCCCCCGAAGGCAGCGGTGAATGCTGTCAGAAGCATCCGAAGATTTTTTTTCAATTTGCTCTGATTGTTGGTCGTCGAATTGAGTGGAACTTGACTGAGTTTTGCCAGTTTTGTGTCTGGCCCACCGTTTGACAGTGTTTCTAGGCAACGCTTCTTTTGACATTTAGTTTGTACATATTATTTGCTCGCATCTCGTGCCATTCAAAGGACAAAGTTCACCTAGTTATGAGCTGGATGTAGATATTGTGGTGCAACGGCAGTTCATCTTCATTGAAATGCCAGTCCTCCCCTTTTATTGTGGCTTCCAAAAAACAACAAACTTTGTTTCATTCTTTGCAATTTAAATTTAATGACTGAAAGTTGAAAAGAAAGCTGATTGTTCAAAACAAGGACAAATCTTATGCAACCAAAACACAACAGCTTCATGGGTAGCATGCAACAAGTTTTACAGTTTTTGCATTTCTTAATTTTTTGCTTTGAAATATTTTTCACTTATTTTTCAACACGTTTGATTTAGGCCTTACATGGAATTAAAGAGGTAAATTTATCATGAGTTGCCGTGGACAGAGGAGGAGGAGGAGGAGGAGGAGGAGGAGCTACTAACATTCATCTCTACTTGTGTAGTTTCGCACTCCTACAACCTGTCTCTTATCGCTGTGTAGAGAAGAAGCGAGAACTTGTCCAGAACACGCACCGCATTTTCAAACTTTTTTGCTTGTGACGCGCAAATTTCTATTTGATTGGCAAATTTCTGTCTCCAAGTGCACCACCGCTGGGTTTCCATGTGTTCTGGATGAGTTCTGTGCAGTTGCATCGTTGTCCTCAGAGCCAGTGTTGCAGCTCGGTGTTTTTGACGAGAATTTTTGGGAAATTGAGAGCAGAATGCAAAACTCGTTCTTCTTGACGACAGCGATGCGCATCTCGAACATTGTGCTCTCTCTCTCGGTGATTCCTGTTTTGACAGTGTAGTGTTTCTGATTCTGGACTCGCGGATTGAATGGTTCGGTGATTCTGGGAGTGGCTGCTTCGAATCTTTCACTCGCGAAAGATCCAAGTGGGAAAAATGGTGTTGAATGGCGAAGAAAAAATTATTGGTATATTTGTTGGTCTTTGCAATTGAATATTCGATGCTTTTGCTTGCCGGGATGACCTCAGTGACAGAGTAAAAGTTTTTTCTCCCATGAACCCCGGTGCCCAAATCACAGCTTATAATTTACACACCGTACGATATCCCCCACAGTGCTCAGTATATTAGACAATAGGAGACAGGTAAAATCATGCTGTACATACCACTGGCTGTGAAAAAAAAACAACACAACTCGGAATGGAAAAATTCTCTGTCGCTGCTGCACGGGGTTTGGTTGGTGTAAATTTTTATAGGACTTTTCAGTTTTTGTTTTTCAGTTTGTGGACTTTTGTACAGACTCCGTTTTTGGTTCGTAGTGAGCGCCCTCTCAAGGCGGAAGCGGAAGTGAACCGCTCATGATAGTCAGCTGACATTGGAATGTAAACCTTCTCTTGTGTTAGATGGCCACTGTCCACTGTCAGTTGTGTCAGTTTTTCACTTCAAAATGTTTCATTTTTGTTGTTTGCGAATGACCACTGCAGCGTGAGAAAAAAAAGTGGCGTCAGTTGATTGTTTCGAGTTGAGGAGAGACCACCATGACAGTGTGTTCCGTTTCCACTTTGGTTGCGATTGAAGTGCGTTTTGCAACCGAAGACTCCGGGGTTCGTTTGTGCAGCCTTGGCAGCTCTGACCCTCTCCACCCCCTTCAGCACCGTTTTCTCAATCTCGAAACGTTTATTTTGCAGTGACGAGCCCGACTACAAGAAGTCTGCGGGTTCCATCAACGACGAGGCGAAACCGCTCGGTGAGAGTGACTCGGACAGTATGGCCGAGTACGACGAGACGGATCCGTCCAAGTTCAACGAGGATGGATCCTTCATCGGTCAGTACGGAGGCAAGAAGAAAGGAGAGGAGAAGATGGAGCCCGACGCCACGTCCCCCTCAGCACTGTCCACTTTTGTATAATAGTGACTGACTGCCTGTCGCGTTATAGTGTTTTAGTTTTTACCTAGTTTATTATTGATGAGCTGTTTGTTTGTCGCGAGTCGTGAGGATAAAACACGCAGAAGGCCGTGGTTGTTGCCATGGTGACGAGACTGCGCGCGCAGACAGTGAACCATGACGTGATACAGAAGTAGTGCAGATCAGAACGGATCCCTCCGCAGAGTTGGGCGCCCAGAATCAGAGAGTGTAAATATGTGCACGGATTCCTTCGTTTTTTTTGGTTTTTTTTGGGTGAACGTCTAAATTTGAAGTGGATCTTTGAATGAAACTCGTGTTGCTACGCTACGCATGTGTACAGTAGGCTACGTACATTGCTGTGATATTGATCGGTGTTGTAAGCGCGTATCCGTTTTCGACTCTTCTACATACGTAGACCACTGAATCTTGGTGCCCAACTCTGAAGAGGGGTCTGGCAAAGAACGGGGTAGACTTTTATATTTTTTGTGGTGCTATTCAGAAACACAGACCAAGCAGTTTGCTTTCTTTGAACAACAAGTAAAGAATGAATTTTTGGTTCTTTTCACTTTTTTTTTCACAACCGGACTTGGAAAATGGCATCTGTCCGAGTGCAACCTGAAAGACCAAAGAGCTGGAGACGACACAGGTGCCATTTTTGCTATTTTTGACAAGACTCTGCGACCCAAACTCGCACACGTGTGTCATCTGGTTTGCTCAAGGCAGCATTCTTCAAGATCTTACAATCTCCACCAATTGTCAGACAGACAGTTCAGAAAGGCTAAAAATATAAACTTTCTGGTGAAAGAAGCACTGCCTTGCAACACTGCTGGCGTAGTTGCCACGACGTTGTGACTGAACGGAGAAATCTCCTTGAAGCGTAGATCTGACGAGAAAAATAGGGAAAACAACGCATTCGTGCTTTTTTTTCGTTTTCAGATGTTGCTGGTTTTTTTTTGTTTTGAAAAAGGATTGAGTGTGATTTTGAAAACAATCGCCTTGATTATGGTATAAATACCGGTTCATGACTATGCATTGTTCCAATTTTGTTGAAAAAATATTTTTCAAAGAAATGGAGCAAAGTGCGCGAATCGCGAACGAATAAAGTTGCTCCTGTAGATTTGTGTGTTTTTCACGTGTTATCGCACAGTGAAATTTTCATTGTTCCACAAGACAACACATGTTTTGTCAAAGATCTTTTTTTGTGCAAACCAGTCAAAGTATTAAGTTTGAGTAATTCTTTTTCACTGCCAAAGTCATGTGAACGGAACTGAAAATGCACACGTTTTTTTCTGTTACCTGGGGTTGGATGAACGAACCACTTGGCAAATGAATGTTTCAAGACGAATCTTGTGCTTGTGAAAAATGTTTCGCTTGTGTGCTGCTACATGTATAGATAAATTCAGTAAAGTGACGGTACCACGACACTTGTCAGTTGTCCGTGGCCTTTTTGATCAATGAGGAACACGATACGAAGCAGCCACGTTGGGTGTGTTGGGTCTGTGTGAGGAGTGGAGCCGTCAGCGATGGTGGTCCTCAGATGTTCGCTTGTAAAGTCTTGAAATGATCAAGAATTATTTTCTCTGCTGAGTATTGTGTGGAGAAGTGTGCGTGCGTGCGTGCTGATGTAAGAGAAAGTGCGTGTGTGTGTGTCTGTGTGTGTGCGTGGTCAGTTGCAACATTTGCACAATGAGCCCCATCAAAGTTTCCTTGCAGAAACTCGCTTTGCGTTCGTTCCTCCTCTGCGTTTTCACGTTGCGTAGCTCCTTGCTCTACTACTTCCCAGATCTGCTTGTTTCCTGAAGAAACGAATTCCAGTGAATGCGCGTGCGCAGCCTGTGGAGTGCGAGCGATGTACATTTGCAACGCAACTGATTGGTGCTTTAGCATTTAGAACGCAGAACTTGGGTCGTTGCTTTGAGCAGCGGCAGTGGATGTGTTTGGAAAATGTAGAAGATTTCCAGATGTGGTTCGTGAGCTTTTTTAGTTGTGGGAGCGATCTTGACGCGACGACATGTTGAGGTTTGTTTGTAACGGTTTGCTTGTTTTGCCTTGTTCACTTTGTTCATCCATTTTTATCTGTACAGAAATGGACATGTAGTCTGGTTTCAGAACCCCAAATCCTGTGATTTTTAATTTATTTAAAAAGTATTCCAACAGGATTTTGAAAGGGAAACTGGATGCATGATCCAAAGAAGATTTTGTACAAATGAATCATGTTTCATATTTTGTCGTGAAGTTTATTTTTTTTCATCGCACATGAATCATTGAGTGATGTGTAAAAAAAATTGCAATCGAATGCTTTTGTGAGTTTGTGTACAGAACAGTGACAAACAAGATTTGCCTCCCAAAGTCAGTAGACCCGTGTACACCCCATACTCCCCGCGCCTGACTGTCAGACTGTAGCAAAGTGTGTCCCAAGTCCATTCTCAGCTTCTGGAAGTGACGAGTACAACGTGTATCACTGATGAATCATGGGAACAAACGTTCACACTCCACATTCACAACGGAAACATGTTCGAATTCAACTTTGTGTGTTCACTTGAAGTGCACTGTTGTAGCGTGTAGGCTTTGCTGAAAACTAAGGGAAGCCCATTTGAAATTCTTGCCAAGTGCTTCTGTTCAGTTGCCTGGACGATGCCTTGGATGCCATGGAAACGATATTGATACATGTACCGTGAAACCCCCCCGCACCAGATGTCCATTCACCCCACGTGTCTGAAACTAGAACAAGAGCACCACGTTCCTTGAGGAACAATGCGCGAGCCACACACAACTTGGAATGGTACGTTTCCCCACGGATCAAGACAACCCCAGCGCCCTCTATGCGAGGGTGACTGCACTAGCGCCCTCTGTGGGTGGCTGATGTCCTTCATACGGAAGGTACTGCTACATGTACTTCTGACCTGTCGTCTTACTCGTGTGCATTACCTAAATCTAGTCATTTTGTGATATTCGAGTCACTTGTAATCGTGTATTCTCACTCACTCACGACTTAGTTTGTCAGCGCACCTGTCTGTGTAACCAAAACAAAAACGAGTGTGTTTCAAGAACTTTACAAAAAACGACTGATGACACTGTGGGGAAAATGTTTACGGTTTCAAGTGAGTAGTGCGGATGTTCTCGCATTTTGACGTTTTGTACAGCTGTGTCCAGTGGAGCTTGGGTCATGTTGGAAATCCACCCGTAACATGTCCTTCGTTCCCGTAGAAAAAAGTCCATTGTGCTCTTTTTGCCAAATTTGCTTTGCTTCCCACACAAATCTTCCTTCCTTCATCCTGTGGAGAAATTTCCCCATCATTTTATTATCCTGAAGCCTGAAATGTTATTTTGTATGTCACGAGTCTATGTTGAATAAAGATTCACTGTAAAGTATTTGAGATGCGGCGTTTTGTTGTGGTGTTGAAGCTCGAGATGAGTTTCCGTTGTTTTCTTCAACGGAAAAGATATTGCTCTGTGCGAAGTCCCTTTAGGGCAAGCACCTAGTGGTAGTGCGGTATTGGCAGCCTGGGCCAGAGTCCCTGTCACATGTCCCCCTCCCTTGCCCCTTGTCCCCCCCTTATCCCTCACCCCATGTCTCCCCCTGCCCCCATGTCCCCCCTTGGCAGAGCACCAGTCCTGAGCCTGACAGGCCAGTTGGCTACCAAACTTTCAAGCACACATAAATGAACTGGGGACTTAGCACTGCAGTTGCCTTGAGCACTGCTCTTGTTTTGTTGAGCGACAGCGACTTGGCCAGGAGACGGTTCCGTTGTTTCACTGTGGAGTTCAAGCACTGTCAAAGCGTCGTCAGAAGTTCTCTGCCTTGAAGCTGCACGCATCTCTCGGGGGGGGGGGGTCCAACAAGTTTGTCAGCAAAAAGGTGCAAATCACATCGCCACAGCCCGATTTGCTAAAAAGCAGAGCCTCCCACGGAAATGGACAGCCGCAGAAAGACATGGATGGGGTGTGTACGACCGTACCCTGACCCGCCTTCACACGTTCACACACACACACACACACACACACACACACACACTTGCGGCGCACCCGTGCTTTGTTTCAAAAACTGTTTTTTACCTCGTGAAAATCTTTTGCTTGCCATTTGGTTTGCAGCCAGACCTGGGTACTGTACGAGGTGGTATCAAAGAAATCTGGGACTCAACATGACTAATTCTCGACCGCGCGCAAGCATTTCGCTTGTGACAGTAATCATGCACAGTTTCAGAATTCTTTGATACCACTACGTATTTACTGGTCACTCAGACACTGACACACCCAGAGTGTGCGGTCAGTTTTGCCCTGTGTGGAAGTTGGACCTGCGTAAAAGGCAGGTGACGCCACTGACAAAAGAGCAGAGATAAAATTAAAAGGAACTTTTATTTTTCATCACATTGTGGTTACATGACATGTATAAATACTGAAACAGATTCACAATGTATTGCACTTGAAATTTCGTGCGCCAAGTTCTTTGAAATGTGAAGGCAATTCCGTGTACAAGTTCATAGAACCAACAAATGCTGCAACTACCAACAAAATTTCGGCCCTTTGCGCCCACAATTTTGCGAACAAGTTTATTTTTTTTGAAAGTGTAAATGAGATGATCAAAAGGTGAATTCTGCGCATAATTTGCGGTTGCGACTGCTGAAAATCGTTCCATGTCGAATTTTCTAATTCCCACAAACTGCGTCGGGTCATTTCAAAGATTGTGCGCATGCGCAGACAGACAAGTGCTTCACACAGTCTGTGGACGACAACACACTGAAACACAAACATCGTGTCTGACTAGAAGAACCTACAATGAAAATTGTTAGCACTTTGTTTCCAGCCAGTATGGCCAACATATATATACACAACACGCTGTTGTTGTCAATGCAAAAAACAAACGTTGATGTCACCGATGCTGTGACACAAGAAACGTGAATGGTTTGGCAAGAAATGACGGCGTTCCGAGCGCACTGACCTCAGGGAAAAGGTTTCCCAGATACGGCCAAAGTTTCACCACACACCCCTCTTGTGACAAAGCAAAGGTGGCACCTTCTGTACCAAAAGTCGACCGTTACATGCGTCAACTGCAACGGTGCAGTTTACTGTTCTGTCCCGGCAACTTGAAGTTCGGTAAGAAAAATCTCCACAACCTCGACGTTCAACGTCTGTTGGTCAGGTTCTTTGCAAAACAAACTACGCTACATGTACTCAAAACACGTGTACACGTGTACTAAACTCGTCATTCAAGCATTGAAACAGACATCTGAGAAAGGAAAGAAATAGAAACCAAGAGACTGTGCAAGCACACCGTCTTTTCTGGCTTTTCTCTTCGGAGGAAAAAGGTTCGGATTTCTGTGCTCGCATTTTCTCAGCAAAAGCGGGAGTGAAATTGGTTCATTCCGCTTCTGGATAAGAGTACATAAGAAACACAAAACTCTTGGTTTGGAACACGCCAGAGCATCGCTGTGCAGGTCGATTCTGCGAACACACGTGTGTGGTTCGCCAAAACTGAACACCTCCCGACTTCCAAAAAGATCTTGTTCTCTCGATGGTAAAAAAAAAAAGAGTGTTGACAAAAAGCCAAAAAGGAAAACCAAACTGGTCCACAGGCATGCACGAGTGCTGGAAAAGGAAGGCGACCTGGCTGCAGCGATACATATGATAAACGTGCACGAACTGTAGCACTTGTGCAAAATTCCTACCAAGAAAATCTTGCCAAACGAACTTTGATCTCTCGCGATGACCGTTACTTTTCCTTCAGACCTACGTCAACTCTACTTCGTCCTGTCTCTACTCAATCAGCATGGTTGGCAAAATTAATCTTGTTCCAATTTTCGCAAAGCCATAGACCTGCGAATGTCCCAACCTCGAAGGACCAATGTGCAGGCGAAACAGCGAAATTAGCAATTTGTGCTTCAGATTCTAGACGCGTCTCCGCAACATTTTTATCTCACATCACTGAGAACAAGGTACTCTTTCAAACTGCTGGGCAAAGGCAAACTTTTAGACTTGGTCAGGATGGCTTTTTCCCCCAGATGGCGACGTATAGCGGTTCTGGTGAGGTGCTGGAGGCTGGCGGGGTTCCGTTCCACGTCCCGCAGGTACTCCAGGAACGCCGTGTGCGACGCCAGCTGCTTCGGCACGTCCCCTGTTTTCTACACAGAGCAAAACCCGTCACTGGGTGCGTTCGATTTACGCGTACGGCTGCATGGCCGGCGGCGAAGTGGCGCCACTTCGCCCCCTGGCTTGGAGGTGGGGCGAAGTAGGCGAAGTCAGCCATTTGGGGTCACTCGGCCAGCCAACACACGTCAATGGAACAATGTTGAACTCACTCACAAGCTCAAACTTGACAGTCATAAAATGTTGACATATTTTTCTGACCGACACACAGGCGAACTACACTTTCAAGGAAAATATCAGCAGCGCGCCGGGTTAGAAGCGGGGGCCGGGGGGGGGGGGGTGAAAACCGGATTATTTGTTATGGGGCCCCAAATTTTCC
>JAAUXT010050449.1_pt1 | contig 13010 bp, 23 predicted proteins | sample 7278171 | NCBI WGS metagenome assembly JAAUXT01 (sample SAMN14350112, study PRJNA611818) | marine sediment metagenome | isolation source: surface marine sediment (1.8m) | place: French Polynesia: Moorea | collected 2018-08
TAGTAAAACAGAGAGCTTTTAGCTCCGTCACCGAAGTTAGCCTTAAACGCTTCTATGTTAAATGCTCTAGGATCTGGCATCGTTAAATCCTCCTCTAATTAAATTTTCACATTATACCCAATCTGAAACTGTTTTGATGTTCTTGTTACGATCATCGTCATCTCTTGTGCCTTGGATTAGTCCTTTGGCATCGGCTGGCTCAGATCGGCTTATACCCTTTCGAGTAGCAGTTTTTGTCTCATCTGCACTAACATCAGATTCAAGGATATCGAATACATCTACCCACTTTTTGACTACACCTTGAGGATATTCAAAATCATCTGTTCTCCTCATGTAGTGAATTCTATGTCTCAAAGCAGTATTACCGACTTGCTTCGACTGTGCAGTAGCACCATCTCCATCCCAAAGGAAATTAGTACCAGCGCCTAGTGCATCAACAGCAGACGGAGCAGTAACGATTGTTAAACTATTGAATACGGATTCTTTCATTGTGTTTTCCTCCTTTGATTTCTCCAGTAAAGGGGAGTGACGGATCACTCCCCTGTTATACTACTATTTATATCATTAAGGTGCTTGAGCAGCAACTAACTCAGTAAAACTTGCTCCAGTTTTGGTAGCAATCAAGTTAAGTACGATGAATTCTGCGGCCCTTGTAGGCTTAATGTAAACGTCACACCATAACTCGTTTCTATCGATTCTCTCTGGAGTATTGTTACGCTCGTCACATACGATCAGGTAGTCAAAGATACCTCTTCTCGCTACAACATCTCTCAGGAACGGATCGATCAGATTGATGATCTGTAGTCTAGTAAAAGTATCATTCGGCTCAAACAAGAAGAACTTCAATGCTGTAGAAATTGCTTTCGCCAGGATAATGAAAAGTCTCCGTACATTGACTCTATTGAAAGCAGAGTTCTTATCTAACATTGTCTTCTGACCCCAAATGACTTTACCCTGTCCAGCAAAACTGACAACAGGATTAATTCCATTTTTATAGAGAATATCTCTTTCGCCTAGGACTGGATTCCAAGCAAGTTTTCTTACCTGTCGTAGTATTGCTCTGTTCAATCCTGCTGGAGCAAACCACGCTTCGGCTACATCGTCCGTATTAGCGTAAATACCAGCGGCATGACCAGAACCAGGAACATCTCTATGTTTGTTATTCCATTTGTCAAAGACGTTTAACCAGTTACCGTATAGAGCAACATAACTAGAGTTAACATTCCAGTCGGCATAGTCACCAGTGGCTCCTAATGTTCCGATTCTCCAGTCTCTTAATTCAGTGGCTTCGTTTCCTCTGTTGTTAACTACCAGATTTTTAGGAACGTCCATGACTCCCATTGCATCTTTTCTATTCTCGCAAATGTCTAGGATGACATCTTTAACTGCTGTAGGTTTGTTAGAGTCAATAAAGAGATTGACATCGATTCGCTCTGAATCCCTATAAAGCTCATAGGCATCTATCATGTCTCCAGACTGAATAGTTTCACTCCCTTGATTTCTAACTCCTCCACCTAAATTAACATAATCCCTCATGTATTTATTTTTCATGCTTTGGTTATTGAAACCAGTGGCACTATCCGTTGCAACTCGGATGTAGTTAGAAAAATTGTTGATTACGATTTCAACGTACTGCGCTCCACCTTCGTCATCCAGTGCTTTCGGATCTGTACTTACTAACCATGACTCTACTAGCTCGTAAGGGATTATGGTTTTGTTTACATCTTCCTGTTGTGCCGATTTGACTACAATGATGAATTCTTTGTCATCGTCAAAAGCCAAGTCTACGTTATCATTGATGTCATCATAGAGTGTAGCAGAGAGACCTAGTGAAGCGGCTGTATCTCCTCTTCTGATTCCATTGTAGGTATCTCTTCCTATGATTGCGATCTGCACGAAATTTCCCCACTCTCCTCGACTCTGAGCAATAAAAGCCATCTGCGATCCTGCTTCGGGCCTTCCAGGATTAAACGGTAAATCCTCGTTGGCAAATTCGTCTGGATCTTCGGAAGCAAAGTCTGAAAGTTGAAAAGCATTTGTTTGAGTATATACTCCTCCGTCTACTGACTGATCCCATTCACTTCCTGATAGGACGGTTCCATATGCACCAGCGAAGGTTGCACTTGGAGCTAGTACTCTCGTACAATAAAGATTGTTTCCGAATGTTAGGAATCCAGCGGCAGACATGATATCTTCGTAACTGTCATCTTCTGGAGTTCCAAATTTCTCAGTCAACTCATCAATTGTATTGACTAGTTGCCTTTTTAACTCTGGCCCTTTCCAAGTATTCCTCAACACACTCACACCTATGGAGGTTGCTACTGCTGGAATAGTAGTCGTAAGGTCTATCTCATTAACGTCTACTAATGGTGATAAGTATTGTGTCATAATCTCCTCCTCCTTCATATCGGTATTTTACCGATAGCTTCTCTGAATAATTAGATATACTTCTCTTCCATAGATTTATACGGATGAGAATTACCTTCTCTAATACTATTTATATTTTTTTTATGATTTTGAAGAAAAAATAAGGTTTTATGAGGTAGTAACTCTCTCATTTACAGTGAAGTAATCATATGTAAAGTTAACAGTACTTTCGAGTTGTACGTCACCTTCTCTTGTACTGAATGAAACTTCTCCTAATGTACTCGGCCAGATATCTCTGAAACGGAGTTCTACTAAAGGTACTCGATAATTTGAAGTGACTATAAGACTGGAGTCCACCGCATAATTTTTATGCTCTTCGTGCTTCTGTATATTCTCATTGATATAGGACATCCACTTGAACAGAAGACTCCAGTTTCTCATCTCAGCGTCAACTACATAGCTCACCAGCCAGGAGTCAAACTCCATAGGCTCAAGCGCATGTTTGGTTTTATTACTCTGCCAACGATGTTCTTCTTCTGCTAATGACACACTAGGTATAACTGCGGAGAAGATATTCATAACTAACGGATTGTTAGCTGAAATACTCTCCTCCGTAGGTAACTTAGGAAAGATCAACTGAAAATTTGTCGGAGTCATCTTGTCGATGCTCGTTAATCCTGATTGTCCACAAGTAATCATTTTATTTCCATATCCTATTTGCTTTTTTTAGAATGCTTCCTGAAACAACAGAAAGCTCATCGGTATCCTCATCTCTGAAAAAATAGGTAACGTCAGTTCCTCCTCTATCAGAGAACTTCTCTACCCAACCAAAATGCTCTACTCCACGGCTATCAAAATAGTGCCATCGTGGTTGTCCTTTACCTTTGCCTTTCTGGACGATAGAGTTTTTACCTTCACCTAGATATTTTTTTACTAAATCCATGTTTCCTCCTATGTTTCCTCCTATTTGCTTCTCTTCCTAGAGAAGTGGATTGCTCGTCTGTCATGGCTCAAAGAGATTGTATTTGACTACAAGCTCTCCGTCCTCAATCTTTCCTCTCAAGTCTATCACTGGCCCACCACCAGAAGCCCCACTCGACAGAGTAGAGTTCGATGTGATCCCTTCGCAGAATGCATCTGCGTCTGTATACATAGGCGCAATAATCTGACCAATCATTTTGCTTGTCTGTACTGGTTTGAAAAACCATGCCTGTAACTCAAAATCAAGAGTATAGTTAATAACTCGGTATTCCTCATCGGCTATCTCCGTAGTTACTTCTGGAGTAGCACTTCTGAAAATAGTTTTGACATCATACTCTATTCCTAATTCTTCTATAGCTACTCGTATGTAGATATGCGGAGCGAAGAACGGTAGAATCTGTTCCATAATCTGGTCTATATCTACCATATGGAGAGTCCATATCTGCATTGTAACTGTGAGATTATAGGGAATAGGATGTAAATACTTCTGGTACTCAAGCGTATCTGTACTGGCTCCTTTACATATCTCGAAACTGCTATTCACCGCTCTGTCAGCGGCCCAATCGATTGAAGTAATCCAGGCAGTAATCATAGGAAGCATTTCGTCATCTTTTCTCTCATTAAGCCAGTAGTAAACCTTTTCCTTGATCGCCAGCTTTATAGGCACATTGACGTACTTCTCTATTGATTGTCCATCTGGAGTATACCTAGCAATTTTAAGATCATTGAAGGCATCCAGAAATTGGATCAAAGTTTTTCTAAACACATTGAAAAAGAAATAATTCTTCATGCTACCTCTTCCATGCCTCGAAAGGTTTTATCTTCTTAAATTCTTTTTTGAATTGAGATAAAGACATTACTCTTACTTTATCAAATCCAAATTGTCTGCCAGTTAAATCTGCTACTTTATTTCCTGCTTTTAAAACTATATGAGTTACGTACTCTGGTATATTAACATGAGGATGAGTTTCTGGTAAAGGAAACTTAGCCCCTATACCTTCTATTAATTCTACATCATACCCTTTGTCTTTCAGATATTTATACAAGTCAGATGATACACCGTCACAAGTACCTACAAAGTCCTCTGGAGTTTTATAGTATTTGTAAAATTCATTATCTTTAATAAAACTCTTTACTTCTTTTTGGAGATTTAGTTTATCTTCTTTTAAGTATGTTTTGAACTTCATGCTTCCCTACCCCAAAGTATTCTCTTGGTTTTTCTCTTCACGTAACGTGGATCTAACGGATCGTTATATACTTCTATAGGAGCAGCAACTCCAGAAGTATTCTTACCATAACCTCTAGTGAAGTCACGGCTCTTGCCTGTCTTTGCTGCTCTCCTCATAGCACTACCAGTGGCTCCGTACATAGTCTGAGGAACCATAGTACCACCAGAGTACTCACCTAGATATTTGTCTACTAGATCCATTAGGCATTTCTCTTGTTACCGATAGCGTCACCGTAAGCTGTAGCCATTGGTAGAAGTTTCTTGATCGGTAGAGCGATCTTCAAAACATTGACACTGCGATTAGGATCTAAGATCAATGCTGACAGCATTCTATGATGACCATCGATGACGTAGTTATCAGCACTCACGACAAAGAATGACTTATTGAAGATAAAGTCTTTGGAGCCTTTCACTCCAAACTGCTGGATACCAGCCATTGACTTATCATAGTAAATCTGTCTCTGAATCGGTTTGAGATCCTTGACTTTGACTTTAGCAATTCGCACGTCAATCTGATCGTCTGTTTTCGATCCATCTCTAAGCCCTTGATCCAACCACTTCTTAGCCTTCATTCCAGTAAGTCCTTCTGGAAATGGATTTCCTTTTACTGCTGGATCTTTGGCGAAAGGTTTGTTGATATCTAGAGTTCCCTTTGCTAATCTAACTTTAAATTTAGCAATGTCATCGTCAGTGATAACAGGCATATCCTTTCTCTGAGTCTTCCCTGTCCTAGCTACCTTCTGAGCAGTTTTATAGTTCTCGTTGAAGTCAGGAAGTTCTTGATCCAGGTTAAAGTTACCATCGTTCTCAGCAAACTTTCTTGCTTTCTCTAACGGAGTAGAATCGATCTCTAGTTTACCAGCGGCTTGACCACCAGCGGCTTCTGTTAAATATTCTCTAAATCTCATGGTTTACTCTCCTTGTTTAATATCCATAGATGCTTGTATCTATGTCTTTATAGTCAAAAATTTCATCACTTTCGTCTTCTAGTTCTTCATTATCTCCATAGGCTGTTAACGGAGTAGTTAATGTTCCTGTATTTGTATGAGGAATTGTATTATCATTTAGATCGCTTTCTAATACATCTCTATCCGTACTAAGCAGAGGACTCGGCTCTCGATTAAATCTACTAATGCGTTCTGCTGATTCAGACTCCTCACTGAAACGGTAAGGTCTTAGTACAAAATTCCAAACCAATTTTTTTAGCTGAAATATTTTTTCTTCTTCTCCTACATCTGCTATCTCATAAGCTCTATCATTCCATCGAGTAACAATAGCATCTCCAGGCTTCGGATGATATCCAGCACTGACATCTCTAGTCAAAGTAAACTTAGGTATGGACGCAAAAGAAATTACTTCTTCTGAGTTGATACCGAAACCAGTAGTAAGAGTAGGCTCCTCCGTAGGTTCATAGATAAGCCTTGTCATCTTTGGCTCAAGATATCTTGTGCGATCTGACTCACCATAGAAGTAATCCTTTTTAATGCTCTCATCTCTTATATAATAAGCACACACTATACCTGAGATATCAGTGTACTCTGTAATAACAGACTGGAATAAATCATGCTCTGGATTATTTTCTAAATGATGTAGATCCCATTTTGGTCGTATTAGAGTCATTTTCCTTCTTTTATCATTTTGGTTTGAGTTGCCATTACTAGTTCTAAGGCTTTCTCAAGTATTGCTACTCTCTTCTCCAGCTTCGCATGTCGATCACTACCATTTTGCTCATTAACATTCTGAGTGTTATTGTGCGAAAAAGAGTTACCTTGTCTCATATTATTGATTCTCTCTTCCATATGTTTATCGAAATTAGAGTAATCCGTATGAGGATCTTCTGTAAATACTTCTCTTTGTTCACCTAGAGGAATCTCTGATTTTAAATCCTCTTCTGTAGTAACTTGAGCATTGTTACCACCCATTGCTTCTGCCATATTAGGCATGGGTTGATTGAGTTTGATCGGTTTATAAGCAGATCCGTCTTCAAACATTTTTTCATACTTCGCTAAAATTTTACTATGTTCTGACATTTTATAGTCCTCCTTATCTCCTATGTGTTCTCGCTAATGCTCCACCCCAAGACTTCGGCCCTTTTCCTCTCTGCTTCATTGCTTGGTATTCGGATATCCATCTGTCTATAGCTGTTTCAACGTCATCTGGATCTTTGAAATACTTCCCTACCAGCTTAAATGCCTCATCACGAAATTTATCGGAGTCCTTATATTTAAGGTATAACTTGATCATTTGCTTTTCGTCACTAGGCTGCCAATTACTATAAGCCAAGTCTGCTGGATAACTCTCTCCTAAGTATTTATCTATTAAATCGGTCATATTTCCTCCTAGCCCCAAAAAATTGGGTATCCTTCGTACACTTCTTCCAGTCTTAAATTCTCTTCAAGAGCGGTCTTCTCTTCTTTTCCTTCTGCCACTAATGTTTCACCGTCCATAGTAATACCTTCATTACCGATAGAAGTAAAACCAGTAAATTTTCTCCGTATCATGCCTAGAGTTATTTTGCACTCAGCGAGAGCATAATCGAAGATCCAGTCAGAAACAAAAAAGTGATCGTTTCTAGTACCTGTATGTCTGTCTCCAGTTCTACGTTTCCAGGGAGATGCTTGCTGATTATCTGTCTCCATACCTGAGTAATGACTACCTTCCATCATAAATGTACGGAGTAATATATGTCCTGGAGAGTCAACGGTAGTAGTTACAAGAGTACCGTCACATTCCCTACCACTTACAGGAACCTCTAAAGCATTATTACATGGAGGAGAAGGATGTACCTCAAGTTGATTAGTAAACGGATGATACTTGTAGTTATAGACTGACGGAGTATACCTATCCACCGTCCGTAGAAAGTCTCTCGCTATATGATAAGATACAAGGGAATAGGCGTAACCTCCAGTCCATATCAGCGGATCGTACACGCCCCTTGAAAACAGAAAATTGTCTACAGTGAAAAGAGTATTGATTCCCCACGTTGCACCTTGATCCATGTAGTCTATTACTTCAACTACTCCAACAGGTAAGTCATAAAAATTTTGTCCAGCGGAAAGTAGAACTGTAAAAAATGTTTCGGATGTTGCCTGACCTACAGCCCATTTAACCCATTTGTCTCTTGCATAGTCAATAGCATCGTAGATCTGTTTTGGATCTAATTCTACTTTTACTACTGGATGACCTAGCCTTCTTTTGATTCTCTCTGCTAAGTCGGATTTTGGTTGTCTTATATCTATTGACATTATAATCTCCTTCTCGGATCTGACTTTATCGCTTTTCCTAGTTTGTCAAACATAGGTTTTATTTCTTTTGTGTACTTCTGACCAGAGCGATTAAAATCTGGATTACTACCTGTCATGTGTTGTCTTATGACATCCAAATGACTTTGTATGGATTGAGTTAAGAAAACAATTAGCTTGGCTCTTTTTTCCTCTGCTTTAACCATATCGTTTTCTGACAAATATTTTTCTACCTTATCCATTACAGACTCCTTAGATATTCATTATGTCTCGGAGAAGATAACCATGAGTAGATAGCAGCGGTTTTCATTTCTCGCTTCTTTACCTTCTCCATATGTATTTCGGAAGCCTCTTGCCAAGTCATTTCCTTCGCCATTTTGACTAGTCTTTTCATTTGCGGAGTTGATAGAAGGATATTCTTAGCAGCGGCTAATTGCTTGTCAGATATTTTTCCGAAACCTCCAACAGATGTAAAAAATTCTTCTCCCTTCTTAATTCCAAGACTTCCTCGAAAACTATTCAGAGCATCGAATTGCTTCTCATTGGAATCTTCTATTCTACTCCAGTCTGGTCTGTTGTAAAGTTTTTCTTTATATCTCTTACTTCTGAAACCAGATCTACTGACTCCGTATCCTTCTTCAAGATATTTCTTTAACTTCGCCATTAATCCTCCGAAAAAAAGTATAGTCCTTCAATACTATTTATATTTTTTTAGTCGAATACACTCGATTTTGTCAACCAAGTCCAATCGTCAATATCGTCCTCTATATCCGATAAGATACCCCATGCATCATTCTCGTCCATCTTGCTTTCTCTAAACTCCCAATCCTCATCCAGGATGTTCATGTTATAGAGATAAGTAGCCCACATTAAAGCATCTACGCAATCATCTGGTTTGTCTTTACCGAAGAACTTCCCTTTTTCTTCTATGAATGAACCTAGTTGTTCTACAGTCTCTTTATCGTATAGTCTTACACTACCGTCCTCTATCAGTTTTTTCATTAGAATCACTGCTTTAGGTTTGGTATCTTTCTGTGAGCGAACTCCAAGGCTCTTCTCTTTACTACCTGAGTTGACTAGGTTTTCGTTTTCAAATGTCCACCATAATTGACTTATGACAGCGGCTCCTTCTCCGTTATTCTCGCACATAATGTAGGCATCATTGAAGTAATAGGAGAGTTTATTGATTATATGGGAGAACTCATAAACGTCAGTCAAGTTATCTTCAAAAGTTCCGACCTGTACCATGTCTATAGGATTGACTGAATTTATTCTGAAAATCTGTATTACAGAAGAGTTTTCACCAGTACCTTTAGATGGATCGACTCCTAAGACATACCTTGCTCCGTCTTTTGGTTTCTCCCATAGTCTCAATCTATCTTGTAAATCATAGAACTCTGGATCTTCGTACATACTGAGTAATGTACGTAATACTTCTGGATGTATAACTGTATTGGTAGATCCTAAGAATTTACATGCATATTCCTGATTGAATGCCTGTAATCCCATGTTAGCAATTTCTTGCTTCGCCCATTCCTTGTCTCGTCCAGGAACCTTATCCCATATGACTTTCAACGGAGTAAAGGCATTGTCTTTTGCTATTGCCTGTACCCATATCCTATGGAAGATATTAAACATACCGTTAGGAGTAGAGATAATTATTAGCTTGGATTTCTTCGAAGAAGAGATTGTAGGATAGTTAGCAGCCCAAAACTCTTCCGCTTGATTACTAGGCACGAATGCAAATTCGTCACAAATCACGACATTCATAGGCCAGCCACGAAAAGCGTCACTAGTTGTGGCAGAAATGATTAAGTTAGTTCCGTTATCGAAATGTACTGAGGTTTTTTGATATTCTGTTACTCCAGGCTTCAACCATACAGGAAGTGCTTCATACATGCGCTTCATAGTGTCTAATATGCGTTTTGCGGAGGTTTCTTTGTTGGAGACTATACCGACATTCTTATCAGCGTTAAAGATGGCATAGTGGAGCGCATAGGCGGCAACGATTGTAGTTTTACCAGACTGTCTTGCCCATAATCCGACAAAAAATCTGTTCTCTACTAGTAATTTAAGTGCTTCTAACTGATACTCATATGGATCAAAGAGTACTTCTCCATGATCCAACGTGACGATCTTGATATAGTTTTGGAAGAAGTAAAGAGGATCTTCTTTACACTTCATTAACTCTTCGATCATCCAAGGTTCATATTCAAGTTCCTCATTCGGTCTTTTAACATAGTCATCATATCGTATAGCCATAAAAATACCTCACATAATTATTCTATAGTTATTTATATAATTATGTGAGGTATTTCTGAAAAGTCACTATTTTAGCAGAAACACTTATTCTAAGATATCAAAAATCGGAACGTAACCTGTTGCTCCTTGACCTTTGAGAACTCCATCGTCTGGAAAATTTATACTAGTATATGGCACTGGAGTAGTGGGATCTGTATTCTCTACTGTAGGATTTTTAATACTATCCCCTCCTTGCCAAGAGTATACTTCATAACTTCCAGCGCATGGAGGAAAAGGCCCACCAGCCGTTACAGGCTGGATCTGTTGAGTAAAGTTTAGTTCGATATTACTAGGTAGAGAATATGGCCCACCAGCTTTATCTTTAGCTATTCTAGTCCAGTACTGTACTCTGTTTGCTCCAGGATCACCAATACTACGACCCTGTTGACTATTAACTCCTGGAGCTATATCTGAGAATAGAAAGTTAGTACCTACTCCTAGTGCTAGTGCGGCTGACGGAGAATCTACCACTGTTAAGGAATTAAAAACTGAAAACTGCATAGCTACCTCCTTATCCTGTTAGAACTGTATGAATCGGAGCATAACCCATATATCCGTAGCCTGGATATGGCCCTGGATAAACTCGATCTAAACCGAATGAAGCTGATGCTGGATTCTGAACAGTTCCGAAAGTTCCACAGCATCTCTCTTGAGGTAGTCTCTCGAAATAATGTACTCTGTTAGCGTTTGGATCACCAACGCCTTTTCCTTGCTGACTATTCTCATTAATTGGGTTTCCCCATTTATCTACTGAGTCTGCGAACAAGAACTTAGTTCTGTCTCCACCTTTGGTTGTCTCTGGTAGGGCTAATGCGGCTGTTGGATCAGCGACTACTTGAATAGCGTCAAATTCTGCTCTAGTCATAATTATGTACCTCCTATAAAATATGATTAATTTTTATCACAAGGCACATAAGTTTACTTCTCTAATGATATTTATATTTTTTTTCAAAAATTACACATTTTCCTTTCGTGTATCCCATTGCATGTTTCTTATTTAATGGAAAGTTTCTACAAACCAATGGTTTCGTATCTTCTATAAGACATCCCTTCTCTAGATTTTTGTCATAGAAAGGACACTTGTCTTCCTTAAATCCTGCTGGAAAATCACCTACCATCTTTATCTTATTTAAGATATCTCTTCTTCCTTCGGCTTTCCAGCGTTCTACGTCAGATGGTTTGACTATATCCGTATCGACAGTACAACAGGCTCCGCAATGTAGGCATTTAAGAGATGACATAGTTCAAATTATCATCCAAACAGATTTTAAATTTTCCATCTTCTAATTCTTCTGGTTTGACACAAAATTTTCTCATCCAACCAAGAAGAGTATTGCCTTCATTTACCTTCTGATGGAAGATACCATAGTCAAGTTTGTTTCCTACATCTTTGACTAGGAATCCTTTTTCTTTTAGAGATTTTTTCTTGCTCATAGCTTCATCTCCTCTTCGCTTATGAATTCTCCCTTTCTCAGATTGACAACTTTCCAGAATGATTCAGGTGGATTCACTATATACTCAGGTCTTTCCCGATGGTAGCAGTGTCCATGCGCCCGACAATAATCTGCATAAGTCATTTTCTTATTCGGAACTTCGGCACTAAATTCACATTGAGGATGTCTAGTATTATCTCTAAACCAATGAACACAGTTTACGCAAGATTTAGTTCCCATGCCAGTCCTCATCGAAGTCAGGCTCCAGCGGAAATTCTCCCTGGATCTGACCACAGTTCAAGCAGTACTTGAATTCAACGTAGTCACCGCAACCGCTACCAATGCCTATGTCACCAGGAACATAGTCATCGTAACAAAGTCCTTTAAAGTTAGCAGAAAACATATCAGCACATTTTGCCGATACAGACATTATCTTATCGCTTTCACATTTTTGGCAATTACTCATAGCTCAAAGTCCTCCTCGAAAAAAGTTATATCTGCTGCTAGTTCTGGTACGCATTTAGGACACTCACAAGGCTCTCCTCTATGCGCTTCGATGTTTACTCTACTCTCAGGATCACAGAAGTCATCGAAGGTATGAGGAACCTTATGAGGACAATCCATAACACATATCTCTGACTTAGGACAAAGATACATCTCCGTTTTCTTAAAAGAAGTTTTCTTCTTAGGAGACTTCTTTGATCCACTAGTTATCCATTCATATACTGCTTGCTGATCTATCATAATTTTATGGAGCCACTGAGAGGATTCGAACCTCCAACCCTCTGATTACAAATCAGGCGCTCTACCGTTAGAGCTACAGTGGCATACTCCTATTTAGAAAAATTTAAGTATTCGAAAATCATCCTCATGTCTTCCCAACCATAGGAAATGTTATCGACAGTAATGATAAAGAGCATTCCCAAAATGAAGTAAAGAACAGCAAACATCCAAAACGGAGTCCTGCTATCTTCCTCGTCAATGCGCTCCAGATAAGCTCTGGAATTACGATAAGAGTAATCACGAACTACTTCGTCTTCAATCATAGCTGCTGCCAGTGTAGCTCTAGCAGCCACGGTCTTATCGTTTACTTTGAATCCTTCAACGATTGACTTAGCTGGACTAATTCTATTCTTCTCCGTTACTTCTGCATCTTTTTGCGCTCTGAGTGTTTCCATCTCCCAATCTTTTTTATCCATTTTTCTTATCCTTTCTTAGTCGATCATTGATTCATAGTCTCTATGTCTCATCATAACATGAGTATTAGAGCCTGGAAAACCCATAAAAGTGTCACTAGTCATTGCAATCATGAATTGCCAACGGACTCTTCCGAATTCTTTTGGTTCTGACTTTGCATCTTTTTCCCAATCCTTGAAAGACATGGGAGTACAAGTAGTCCAGGTATCCTCATTATCTAGTTCCCATTTTTTGAGATACATCTTGTAGTACTTGGCTATA
>JAAUXT010099559.1_pt1 | contig 13009 bp, 13 predicted proteins | sample 7278171 | NCBI WGS metagenome assembly JAAUXT01 (sample SAMN14350112, study PRJNA611818) | marine sediment metagenome | isolation source: surface marine sediment (1.8m) | place: French Polynesia: Moorea | collected 2018-08
GGTAAGTTGCAGCACCTGGTGTTGACAACAAGCCACAACCAACTAACCAACGTCACTCTATTATCGCTCACCGCGTTCGAATCACCGCGAGATCTCTAGATCTATTTTTTGCGAGCAAAGAATGCGGAACTGTGCTGGATTTTCAGTTTTCCTTCGTTTCGCGCTCGTGGAGGTTGGAGGGGGCGTTAGGCGGGTTCACACTGCTCGGGACTTGTCCCTGCCCTGCAAAAGAAATTCAAACTGAAACTTTCAGAGAACGTTGTGGGCTTCTCAGTTGAACTTAGCCCGCAGATGTCACTCTCTACAGGTCTTGCTGAGCAATGAGCAAGGTTCGCTCAGTCTTGAAGCAGAACCGCTTTCGACGCCGGGAAGTCGGAACTCGTCGGGCAGGATACACAGTGCAAGAACCTTCGTTTGCGGCGTTTCCCCCAATTTTGTGCGAGAAGTTGGCTCAAAATTATTTTTCTCTCAATTCTTATCCTGCCAGAAGTCTTTCATTCCGTGCACCGACCATAGGATGGAGCTGCGTCAAGCTGCATGCATATTGATTTGTAAATTATCCGACAATGTCTCCAGCTGCGCTCGACTTGAGCAACTAGCAAGTTGCCATAGAAACCGGGCCCAGCTCCGGATTGCGGTCCTGTTGAACATCGAAACTGGATCAGAAGCAACCGAGCTTTCAGGACCTGCCCAGAATCAAAAGCGCTGCCTGCCCCCCACCCCTTCGGTTCCAGTTCAGTCTGAACAATGAGACAAAGACAAAACACAGCAAAAATTGCAAACTTGAAGTAATGAGTCTGCAGTGAAATTTATCAGTCCGGACAAAAACATGGTTTGGACGCACTGGCTGCCACGGGTCACATGCAATCACTTGAAACATTCTGAGAGACTGGGCAAGAATCAGCACCAAACTTAGTTCACCCACCCAAACTTACTCACTTTGACACACCGACAAATGGTCGCGACGGTACCGATAATTGTGCTTTCATCACTTACGAAAACCGCGCGTCTTCAACACGTCGTGTTCTTGTCATAGTTCACGCGCAGTACTGTGGGACGCGGTGATTGTTGCATCGAGCCAACTGAATGAGGTCAGCTCGTGTGTTGCGAAGCAGAAAAACTTGGAGTGAAACGTTGAGATCGAAAAGGGAAAGAAAAATGAATTCCAGTAGACTGGCAGAGCGTGTTGAAACAATATGCGAGATGACGCATGCGTGGACTGGGCGTATCGATTGTTGTGGACGGAAGAGGATTTGACCGCGGCTCCTGTGCGCTGCTCATGTGGAGCTGAGGCGCATGTGATGCGAACGGGTCGCGCAGCGTCCAGCGCTGCGCCGCCTCGTCCCGCGTAGCCGAGGGTGCTGTGCATGGTGCGCTTCTGTCCTCCCTCCCCCCTCAAGTCGTTCCAAATGCATGTGATTTTTCAGCGTCTTTTTCGCTGCTGTTCAGCCAGCAAAAAGAAGAGGAACCAGATACACGAGTAGATATCTAGCTGCACTGCAAGGGAATCTCATTTCGCGTTTTTGATTTGCAAGATCATGAAGGTGAAAGAACGTGTGCTCTTTTTGTGTGTCTTGCTAAAAATAAAAGGATCAAAATGCATGGTATGTCGATTTGCAAATGATAAAAATTGGCAGATGGGAACATGTTTGCCACGCTTCTCCAATGATCCAGAGATTTGGACGAGAGCCGATATATCACAACCGTGTCTTCACTGTGTTTCACTGCGTGGTTGTTCAGGTTCCGCCTGCGAATGAGGCCACATACCACAAAACATAATGTAGATAAGAAAAAAGCCCAGAAATAGACTGCAAAGGAGACCTACGCACACACAATTGTGTCAAACATGTATTTTCAAACACACACCTTGGAGGCTCGCATGTGACGTGTGTGTCGCATACATGTGTGTGACAAATGCTAGCACAACTCTGGCACCAAATTGTAAAAGGATTGCTGGTGTGTTGCTGCTGGCAACGGCACTAATGTAGTTCCTCTATTTGTTGTGCAGATATAACGCTAAATATACGTGCCGTGCTTTGATTTGTGCGTGCAAGCAAAACATATTTTGTGTCATTGATTTTGGTCTTTATCATTTCACACGAACGTGGAAAGTACCTGAAGGACAGTGCAAGCCAAGGCAGCAGCATCTCGTTTCAAATGCAGATGAACGGCGGCGAGAGATGGTCAGCCTATTGTTCTGCGGCAAAGTTTTAAATCTTCCGTCAGCTTGCAGCCAGCTACATACTCCTCGTAGAGCTTCAGGAGACTGGCGCTGTATTAACGTCAATGCAAAAACCTGTTCAATACTGGGCCGCTCATTTGCCAGTCGCTTGCCTGGGCCACATTTGGATTTGACATGCTTCGGGTTCACATGTATACATAACCTGCTGTTGGCTGATTTATATTTGCGTTTGTCAGCCAGTTGATATTATATTGTTACGGGCATGTGGTGTTTGGAGACAGTTTTGTTTGAATACACTTGTAAGGGTTTACGTGTTATCTCTGCCACAGAGGTAGATCTCTGCAGAGGTAGATCTTCGGTTGGAGTTTGCTCTCGACTGAATCGTGACTGGATAAATTGAAATGTATCCGTGCAGTTCGTCGTCAGGAGACGAGACTTGTTGCTGATTGAGAGCTGAAGGACAACCCGAACAAAACACAGGGACAAGCCAAGCGCAACCAGGAGGGAAAAGCTGACCAAGATTGCAGTTTTCTTTTTGTGAAGGAGTATCCAACTCGGATTGGAAACAAGCAGAATCTGGTGGATGTATTGACAAAAAAGGAAGACAAGCTGTAGACTCGTGTCATAGTGGAGCAGGTGCAGCATTAACATGTGTCACAGAGAAGGCCACGCTGTATTGATCCTGTAAGGGCATAATCCCAGACGCACGCGGGGCACATGCCCCTTTCTCTGGTCGGGAGGGAGATGCCATCACATGAGAGTCACAGCTGTGCAGGACAGTAAAGCTGCCTCGTCCACGTGGATTCAGACACTCTCTGTACATGCGCACGTTTGCATCCGTACTTGACCTGATGTGTGTATGCAGATCTTTAATAGATCTACCAGCCTGCGCAAAATAATTTTTGCACAGTTGCGAGCTGCCTGCGCTTCAATGTGAACCTCGTTTGAAGAAAACGCAAGAATTCCATGGGAATGACATGTCTGAACTGTGACAATGGAACAGCTTTGGATAATATGGCAATGCCACGACCACAGCACATGTGATCGTTCGCAAGCGTACTCGTAAAGGAGAGCGTTGGATCCGGCTAGTTTGGGGCAATTTGCACATTTGGAATATCCAGGTCATTTTGGTGCGACGCGCGATACATTATCCATGGTCATGATGAACCAGGATCCTTTCTATTCGTCTCCGTTCTCGCAGTTCTACAGGTAATTGTGATCCCGAGGCATTTTTCCGGTTGGCAACGTTATCCGGGCCAAAACAGCAACAAGTGGGAGTAGTTGAGCGAGACTTTCACTGCCAAACGAAACGTGTGAGCAGGTGGGCTCTGCACGGGGCTGGGTCGCACAACACCTGATTCCACAAATTTTGCGCAGAAGCTTTCTTGTTTACTTCCCGATGAAGAAGTGAATTGCAACAAGTTTTTCCTCCCGTTCACGACAGCAACTTCCATGCAGCGAAATTCAGGACCGGGAAAGTGGAGAGGGCCTGACTTTGGTCTCGGTTGACATCTGGTCCTGTTGGTTCAAACTTGGCGGCTAATCGGCTGATTTAGTTTTGGGATCTGAAGGGAGCCCCAACTTCAACTGGGCAAATTTACGGTGAAGAAATTTGGTGACATTATTCACCTTCAGCACAACATTGGGGAGGGGAATAAATGGGGCGGGGGCTGCCCCTCGGATCCTCTTGATCAATGGCAACCATGTGTGCTTCTTGACAGGACAAATTTGTACGAGTGGTGCCGGGTACGAGTGCATTTGTACCGAACCATCCAATTTTGTACACGTAAAGTAGAAGCTGCCTGGAAGAGTTTGGTTTCGGCATCACCCGTGCAGAATTCCAACAAGGTCGGCACCAGGGTGGTGTCGTAGCTGCAGATGTTCCGGAAGACTCCATGCAGGACCGTGTTAAAGTGTGGAGGCAAAACCCTGGTTGCAGCGATCAGCCAGATTATCGCAGGACGAAAGAGGAGCGAACATCCCCGCAGGACACAACGTAACATTGGGTCAAAATCGGGCGAAGCAACGTCGTGGAGAAAGAGTCGTCGGGACTCAGCTGTTGAAGAACAAGGCTCCACGCAGATGGCTCAAGTGATTGGTTCTCACCAATGTGGACGTTTCTTGTCTCTTCAGGCGGCACCACACACCATACATGGGTCAGCCGGACTACCGCATCTACGAGCTCAACAAGCGGCTTCAGCAGCGGACAGACGTGAGTAAACTTCTCTCCAAACCTATTACTGGTGATGACACTTGAACAACGACATAATGCGTCAAACAACAGTGGTCATGTGTATTTCCTGTCCCTATGCGCAGTTTGTTCCACGTCTTCAAAGACGTGTCGTCATTCGGAACTGACAAGAAAGTTACACTTGTTATGGAATTCGCTTGACTTGAAACACAATAGTTGACTCGTACGAGTGTGTCGGGCTAATCCTTTGCCATTTGACTCGTCTGTCTTGTTCCGCAGAAGTTTCTCTGGCGCCGACAAAAACCTCTCCTTCCCCAAAGATCTGAACAGATTTTACCAGTGAATGACATTTTGGGCAAGTGGATTGGGGAGGGGGCGACTCATGACAGTTTGTGTTTCAGATGACTGAAGGTTGGGTTGTTATTTGACTGCCGATTTCTTTTTCGTGCTCCATGGGCCCATACATGGGATAGGAATGCGCTCGAACACCAGTGGTGGCAACCAGACTCGTGTCAATGGTCTTGGTTTGTCTTCCAGAAGACCTCTCTTTCGTGCGTACGTGTGTACCCCTCCCAAGCTGTGCAGCAGCAAACTCACTGGGCAACAGTGCTCTGGACGTTGTCTTCTGCGAGTCACTGCCCGTTTTGTGAAGTGTTGTCCTTTTTTGTCTGGGACGCTGAATCTTCAACCAGCAAACTGGTGATCCAGACACGCAAACACGCCACCAAAGACAGAGATGATGTTAGTCTTTCTCGCAGTTTTCGTCACCACGCATGAGCCTGAAGGCAACTGATGCCACCAACTGAGGCATTGCCACATGTGCACATAGTGGCAGAGGCAAGGCAAAATGCTTCGGACAAGAAGATGTATTGTCGTTGCCGCCTTAATTCTGCTGAGTCCGTGGGCAGACTAATGGCCATGCTTGTTGCCATGGCAACTTGTCTAATAGCATTTGAGGGTCGAAGAGACGGTGCACAGGGAATCAAGCCCAAAGGCAAGGAGCCGGGACTACCAGGTAGGCCATCAGCTGGAGGTGACGCAGCATCGGCCTCCACTGCTCATGCGATCATGTTTGCAAAATTTTCCGTGTTGCATCTTGCAACAAATCTTACGGAAGGTCTGGCGGAAGGTCCTCGTTTTCGAGAGCCTGACCACCTCGGTGACGCTGCAGGCATTTTGTACTTTTCGGACCTTGGCCCATTTTTATTGTCAACACCAACCCGCAGTTGCATGGGTCGAAGGAGAACGAACCTGCTGAAAGTTCGAAGAACCGCCGTTCTTTCTGTTTTCGTCAGTGAGTAGGTTTCTTGCGTGGTTGTGCGATGTCCTTTTGGGAAAGAGCATTTGGTTGTTGGCGCAATTCTTTTTTCGGTTTATTTCGTGCCACCCCGCCCCATACTGTCTTGTTCCATTCCTCTCCCTCTCCCTTGCTCATGGTCTTGTCTTCTCAGGTAAGAGGTGCAATGTACGAGGACTCGGTCAAAACCAAAACAGCCACCAGTCGCAGATGGTCAACAAAAGTAGGGCGTGGTGTCAAACTTTGACCGGCCAAATATCAACTTTCAATTCAGACGGAGCTTCAATCCTTTGTGCATTGGAATCGTCTGGAATTTCATCCGTTCCTCTGGCGGGGAAGGATGCTGTTGCTGCCAATTGTTTCGGAGCACATCTGAAATTCTCAAGTGGACATTTTTGGAGTATCATGGAAAAATTCTGGACAAAATATCTCGGCTTTCAAGTTGACAGAGTTGCATTTCTTGCTCAAGAGTTTCTGAATCAGAGAATCTTGTCTCGTCACCGCTGCCCCAACCCTTTGCTTGTCCCGAAAGAGCACACAGGACATCGGAGTAGCAGTTGCACTGGGTTTCCTGTTTCAGAGCAAGTCACAAAAAGGAAAGAAAGAGAACAAAAACAACTTCGAAATTTGTTTTTTTGAAAAATGTTTTTGGATGGTGGTGGGTGTCATTTGTTCGATTTGAAGAGCGCGATTTCGTATGTGTGTGCGTGTGTTCAAGTGCGCGCGCGTGCGTGCGTGCGTGTGTGCGTGCGTGCGTGCGTGCGTGCGTGCGTGCGTGCGTGTGTGTGTGTGTGTGCCTTTTGCTTCGGATGTGGACAGCAATATTCAAAAATGCTCAAAAGAAATTCCTGAACACATTGGGGCCATTTGCGAACTTTGCCGGTTTACCCTCTCCCAGAGGAGGAAACCAGTGAATTTCACCGGATTCTCCACAAGTTTTGCATATTGGCCCCTCCAAACCCTAGTGTTTTATTCGAAACTATAAAGTTTGAGAACCAGCAAATTTTGAGGAACAACCTTTGGAAAAACATTGAAAAACGTTTTGAGGAAAGTGTGTTCTGTTGTGTTGTTTCTTCGTTCTTGTGGCCAAACCGAACGTTGTCTACAGGTAGAAGTTTGGCTGCTGCAGTCTGCTTTTTGCATGCGTGCATTTTTCTCGAATGAATTATGAACAGCGAACACGTCAGGTCTGCAGCTACGCAGCACACGACCTGATCTTCCCTTCCGATTTTGCTTCAAACCACCACGAAAACTGTTCTCTCTCTGTTTGCAGGACAGCGACAATCTGTGGTGGGACGCGTTTGCGACAGAGTTTTTCGAAGACGATGCAGCTGTGACGCTCTCATTTTGTTTGGAAGACGGACCCAAGCGCTACAGTGAGTTTCCTTTTTGCGGCTTCAGTCTTCGCTTCGTGCACTTTTGCCGGTTGTCAGGCATGTTGCGGCGATCATGATTCATATTAAAACCTGATACATCCACGTCCTGAAAAGGCATTCTGTCTTGTTGAAGCGTTTTGAAACACACTGTAGAAATCATGACAATACCACAAATGACATTCATTAGCCTTGTGTCCAGGAAGACAAAGGTTTTCCGCCGTGCCTCTGTAGAAAGTTGCTGTCGTGTATGTGTCACTGCTGTTCGGTGTCGTGAGCAACATTTTTGCAGACTTTTTGCAATCTGAAAGTCAGACAACAACCAAAAAATATCTTTTTCAAGTTTTTTTTTTTTCGCTGTCACAAAATTCCTCAAAAGTCCACCTGTGTTTCTGTGCACTGTCAGACGATGATTGGCAGAACACCAAAATTGGTTTATTGACACCACCAGTTGCATTTGCCGGTAATGTCGCATTGCGCAAGACAAAGATTACATATCTTACAAGAGGAAACCTGGAGACTTCAGACGCTAACACGGGGTCCAAGCCATCAAAATGGAAGTGATATTCTTATTCTCAGACTCAAACAGAAGAAAGAACACAACTTGTGTTTCTTACCTCTTTCGCACCCAGGAAGGAGTGGTGAACAGGACCCGGTCCGAGCCTGAGTCTGACACTGAGGTGAAGGGTGTTTTGACCAAAATTCGACGAACAAATTGGAGCGCAACGTGATTTTTCAGGGCATGGAGCCCAAGATCAGTTTGGAGCTTGTGCACGCTTGATGGTGGAGGATTTGAGCAAATCCCTGAAGGGTTCACTTGACTGACCCCACCCTCTAATTTTTTTGTTCTGAGTGGAGAGATTGCCTCCCCGAGTGGTCCCCTGGGCGAAACGTACAAAAACGAATGCCCCCTCCCGCCCTTCCAAAGAAAAAATCCTTTTGGGTGTTTGACGTTTCTGAAACACTTGGGAGAACGGCGGCGTTCAACGCGTGAAAGACACGCCAGTAGGCAGTGTTTATTGTTTTAGAAATTCGGGCTCAGATCTTGTACTGAACAAGGATGCAATTGTCTTTTCGCAGCGATCGGGAGGACGCTCATTCCGCGCTATTTCCGCACCATCTTCGAGGGTGGAGTAACGGACCTCTACTACATCCTCAAGCACCCGAAAGAGTCATTCCACCAGACGACCATCACTCTCGATTGCGACCAAGCGCTTATGGTCACGCACCACGGGAAACCTATGTTCACCAAGGTCAGATTATCGCCGATTGTTCCATCGTTCGGAACTTATGATCTATTGGTGAGCCCAGTGGATCTCGTGATTCGGGCACCAATTTGAGTTCGAACAAATCAGGAAAGGAACGGGATCGCCGTTCGCGCGAGACAGGTCTTCCGAATTCCGTGTCTGGAATATTCGCCTTGTGGTGGACAGGTGGTGACAGAGGGTCGGTTGATCCTCGAGTTCACGTTCGATGACATCATGCGGATCCGGTCGTGGCACTTCGCGACGCGGCAGCACCGCGAGTTGATCCCTCGCAGCGTGATCGCGATGCAGCAGGATCCCAGCATGGTCGAGCAGCTCAGCAAGAACATCACGCGCCAGGGCCTCACCAACTCCACTCTCAACTTCCTCAGGGTGAGCGCTGTTCCAGGCACGGTCTGCGCTTAATCAAACGCTGTTGAATCACGACTTCTCAAGGCCGACAGTGGTATCTTATGCCTGTTGTGTGGTGCTTTTGCAGTTGTGCATGATCTTGGAGCCGATGCAGGAACTGATGTCTCGACACAAGGCGTACGGCCTCGCGCCCAGAGACTGTTTGAAGACCACGCTGTTTCAGAAGTGGCAGCGCATGGTGGCTCCTCCGGGTTGGTAACCTGCTAAAAATGTCTTTTTTTCTTTGAGCAATCGGGCACACTTTCCTGTGGACGTTACACGTTTTTTCAACGTTGCTGTCGCAAAGATATACTGGCTATGGAACCATTTGTTACAGAAGCTAACCGCCAGCCAAGTAAGAGGAGGAAGCGAAAGTCTTCTCAAAGCAACAATGCAGGAGGCAATGTGAAGGTTGAACCAGGCAGCAAGAAAAACAGATCTCCAGGACCACAATCGTTCAATCCCATGCCAGGGGTAAGTTGCAGAACGCGTCGCGACCTGTGTAGATAATAATCTCACTTCAGTACAATCTTGAAAATTGACGCGCGAGTGCTTGGTCATCTGTGCTTTCAATTTATGCACGGGTGGTTCGAGGGTTTGGTCGTGGCCGAGTCCATCGTTTATGAAAAGAAAACCCAAGTAAAATAATAGGGAGGGGGGCCTGAGGGGTTTTTGCAGACCCCCTCTCTCACCCACCCGTTTCAGACAGAAAATGACCAGTCATTGTTTTGAAGCGATGAAAGTTTTTCCCCAAATGTGCGATGGCTACTGTGACTTACAGGACGTGATGGTGGTTGGCGAACCAACTTTGATGGGCGGTGAGTTCGGCGACGAAGACGAGAGGCTCATAACGCGTCTCGAAAACCAGCAGTTTGAGCCCAACAGCGGCGACCCAGAGAACCCCGGAGGTGCGGGCGGTGCCGGTGGGGAGGCTCCTGCCGGAAGCGGAGCCCCGGGACCCGGATCCGCAGGTGTAGACGGACCCGGTCCCGCCAACCAGTCCATGCCGCCCAACCAGTTCGCCAACTCGCCCGGACAGTGGTCGGTGGATAAGAAACCTCCCCGCCCTATTGATGCGCCGAAAACGGAATAACAGACATCGCTCAAAAGCCATTGAGCCACTGCCAACTCTGCAGCTGACTGAAGTTGTAGACAGGACCATTTCACTGAAATGTTTGGAGCAATAGCGGACCAGTGTTTGAAAAGTTGTTGACAGTTCGTATCACAGCAAAGTTCGGATTCTATTTGCCACAAACTAGTCGTTTGATTGGGAATTGACGAGTTTTGAGAATTGCCCGTAGCTGTTCTGATGCGACGAAGGCTGCTCAGTTTTCCCGTTTGCTATGATATTGGTAAATGGTCAGTTTCTTCTGTTTGGTGTCCAAACACAAAACGTTTCTAATGGAATGCGAGTTGAATGTAATGCGTAGATATAGAATGTCATATTTATATTATTCCGTGTACTGAATGTACTTTTACATACGAATGTTCAGTAACTTTAGAATTGTTACATGTCACTTCAACCAGTGTGCAAGAGATGGTTTCTGTTTTCACGCAGTTTGTTGTTTGGGACAACAACATGTTTTATTTCAAATTTACGTGTCGATGAAGAAGAATTGTTCACTGTGTTAGAGCCTTTGTAAATGATTGAGTGGTTTGAAATCATGATCTATGTTGTCCACGTATTGTACACGTTTCATCCTGGTGCTTTGGCGCATTTTCCCGCGGTTTCCTGCGCCAAAGACTCCGTAGCGGTTGTACGTCCAACCTGTACATGAATAAGTTTCAGAAAAGAAATAAAGCTGGGTGATTTCCTGAATTGTACTGTTTCGGTCGTATTGATGAAGGACGAGTTGGATTTGGACACCTGCCTGACTGTTCACACGGCAAAAACAAAGAAAACCAGTGATAATTTCAGCTCGGAAATTTCTGATTCGGCAGGTGTTTGTTGCATATTATTTCAAAAGAGGCACAAAGGCAGTCACCATTTGCTGTTTTCTCAGAAGAAAATATCGGTGGATGCAATTTTCATGTTGAGGAGGATGTTGGTGATATTTTGTGTGAGCCTTGTGGGCATTGCGTGTGGTTACAGAACGGAAAATCACCCAATTGATGTGGATGTGAGAACGTTCGAAACGGGCATCACATTCGGCTTTGGGGGGCACATATGGCATTCAAACACTGACCGGTAAGAGACACGTTCCTTTTTCTCTCTCTCTTGATCGATTTTGTTGCTCGTCGTCTCTTGACTGACTTTTTGAAGTCGGGGTTCTTGAACCTCAAGTTTATCATCTGATCGTAACAGATACAACGCTTCCTTCGATGCATTTGGAGATGGTTTCCGTCTGGTGCGATGGCAAGTGATTCCGAGATGCGACGCGAACAGATGCAGAGGCGAAGCTCCAACCGGAAACTACACGGAAGAAGACATGGACACCTACGTGAGAGCGGCCTACACAGACACCATGTTCGTCGATGCCATCAAAGTGTGTAGTTTGTCAAGTCCAGGCAAAGCTTCACGCACCTCAAAATTCTGAAGGGTCCCTTCATTGTTTTTCGGTCAAGCCGCGTTTGCTGGCAAGACACTTGCAAGTTAATTTACCGTAAAATCCCGCGTATAAGACCCCTTCGCATATAAGACCACCCCCCTTTTTCAGCCACAAAATCAGTACAAAGCCATTTTTTACATATTCAAGATAATTATTCATACATATAAATTTTAAGTTTTTCTGAATCAAAACCCAAGAAATTACTTTAAAAATTACTTTTTTTGAATATTTTTTTTTCAATAACACTAATAATTCTCATTCTTAAAGCTATAAATACACACTTTTCAGGCAAATATTTGATTTATTTCCCTATTTTAACTCAACTTTAATGCTTCTTTAAATTCATCCCACTCTCTTCTGATGCTTCAAAAAAACTTGCTCATTTTGATACTGAAAGTAAAATCCTCACGTATAAGACCACCCCCCATTTTTGGCATCAATTTTTGAGCATCAAAAGGGGGTCTTATACGCGGGATTTTACGGTATTCGTCGGGTTTGTAGTTTTGATGTGGATGCACTCTTTCGACCTTGAAACAAGATTCTATCCTGATGTTTGTGTTGCAGACCCTGCACAGCTACCTGGAGGATCGCAGAATCGAGGTGCTGGGTATGACGTGGACGGCGCCCGCCGCGTACCTCGAGCAACGCAACGGTGGCCAGGCACTCGTGCCAGCTCACATCGACGACTTCGCGCGATTTATCGCGTCGTCCATCAAATATCTGCACACCAATGAAGTGAATCTCAAGTAAACACGTGGGAAGATGAGAAGGAGGCGTGCAAAAACGTTAAGGCCAAGAGTGTGGGTCCACAGTCACTCATGGAAACCACGAGCGCGCACGCACGCCTCCTTCCCATCTTGTTGGGGTCATGTATTTGCTTCGACTGTTTGATCCGGCCTCAAACAGATCCCCAGAATCGCTGGGATGAGGGCGACCTGGGGTGAATTTTTTTCGAGGGTCAGGGACCCGGGCCGCACATTCTGGTTTCGTCAATTGGAAACGGAAATGAAAACAATGTTACCTGGCCGTTCGGTGGTTCTGGCGGCAAAATGGTTGAAAGAATTGAAAACCAAACGTCTTGGGACTGATCTCTTGACAGGTATGTGGAAATGTCGAACGAACCCGATGGTTTTTGGGATACGAGAGTGGAACCAGCTGATTACCCTGTGCTCGTTGCCGCTTGCAGAGCTCGTCTTGATGCAGCTGGTAAAATTGTCAAGTCGTTCAACGAAACGTTTGCCTGAATTTTGGCTTCATGGGGTTATAGCCCCAGTCAGGACTGGGTCGCCTCTCCTTACCCAATCCTAGCTCCGCCAGAGACAAACAGTGGAGGAAACAAGATGTTCCATCCGTTCCAGAGGTGTCGCAAAGAGATTCAGAAGAAACATTTCTTGGCAGCTGCGATGTCCTGGTCTTGTAGGTCTCAGCAGTGTGGGAATACTAGGGCCTGGTGTGTCCTGCCTTCAACCGCACACACTGCATTACTACAACGAATTGAGGAAGAATGAATCAACGCATTGTACGGGTTCAGCTCCCACATCTGGGATGATGCCTACGCGGTAGGGAAGACGACGAACTTCGAGGTGCCTGATAGATTCTGCACGTCTTTTCCAGTTTACTCTGCGAGATGCAACGGGGACACACACACACACCACTCCACACCACACCACACCACACCACACCACACCACACCACACCACACCACACCACACCACACCACACCACACCACACCACACCACACCACACCACACCACACCACAC
>JAAUXT010000780.1_pt1 | contig 13008 bp, 11 predicted proteins | sample 7278171 | NCBI WGS metagenome assembly JAAUXT01 (sample SAMN14350112, study PRJNA611818) | marine sediment metagenome | isolation source: surface marine sediment (1.8m) | place: French Polynesia: Moorea | collected 2018-08
CAACAGAAACAAAAATTTCATTATGAACTTCTTTCTCCAATGTTGAAGATAATATTTTTTCCTGCCCCCCCCCCCCGCCGGGCGCGTTGCTCCCGTCCGCAATCTAAACTCCACCACAGTTACAGCACAAACAGATCTGTTTCCCGATTTGCGCGGTGTTTTACGGGCGTCTGGACCGGGTGCGGCGCGGCGCGCTACCCGACCCCGCGTCACGTTCTATTGGCTGCGACGCGCCGCCCAATCAACGTCGAGACGCCGCGCGGAAACGTCCGTCTCGCGAGATGCGAACCGGCTGGCTGCTGCGGCGGCGGTGGTTGTGGTGTTACGTTTTGAAACTACACCTCCCCGCAACTGAACCACAGTTCAGTCGGCGCTTCCATTTGATGGGCATCAAAAATGGTGAGTCATGCTCTGAAACTATACCTCCCAACAACTGAACCACTTCTCTTGGCGCTTGCTTTCAATGAGTGTTGAAAAATTATTTTCATCTTTGTTCTGCACCTCCTCGAGGAAAACGTTATGTCACGCATCCAAAATGCACCTGGCTGCGATCCTGGGTCGAAATGGGCCCACGTCATCACTGGAGATCGCGTACTTTGTCTGCGAAACTTGCGAGGAGCTGCAGGGTGGTTCCAGATGGACCGCTTCCCCTCCTCTCTCTCTCTCTCTCTCTCTCTCTCTCTCTCTCTCTCTCTCTCTCTCTCTCTCTCTCTCTCTCTCTCTCACATTTCTGTCTGTCTCTTGCTCACCTCTCTGTCTCACCCACCTCTCGCTCGCTCTTTCTACCTCTCACCTTTCTTGCTCACCTCTCTCTCTCTCACTCTGTCTCACTCTCTGTCTGTCTCACCTCTCTCTCTCTCTCACACACACACACACTCTCTCTTTCTCTCTCTCTCCCTCTCTTTTCCTCTCTCTCTCACCTATCTTGCTCACCTGTCTCTCTCTGTCTCACCTCTCTCACTCACCTCTGTCTCTTGCTCACATCTCTCTCTCACACTCTCTCTCTCTCACACCTCTCTCTCACTCTCTCTCACTCACTCACTCACCCACTCACTCTCTATCTCCCTTGCTCAACTTTCACTCTCTCTCTCACTCACTTTCTCACCTCTCGCTCACTTTCTCACCTCCCTCCCTCTCTCTATCTCTCTCTGTCTCTCTCCCTCTCTGCAATAAATTTTGCGTCACACTGTGGGAACATTGAAGGGTCTCCTGAAATGACCAAACCGAATCGTTGTTGGTCAAGTGGGACCCTTCAACTGACACGTAGAGGCTCTGAACTTTGTGCAGCAGCCTGGAAAGCTGGACAGATGGACAGACGCGCAGCATCGGGGTGACGCAACGACGTGGGTGGGCGGGGATGGGCGGGGCACGCTCGTGCCTGAGGGGGAGGTGAGGGTCGCTCTGCGTACCACGTGTGTCGTGTCGCTACCCGGGTCAATGGGCACTGCGATCTTTGTTACGCTCGACAATTGACGCAACCCTGGTCACGTCAACTGCAAATCTGGCCACTCCAGACCCTGACCCTCCGTTCCCCTGGAAACGGAAAAGAACTCTTCTTTGCACTCATGGTTTACATCTGTCACCAAGAAGTGAAGCTTCGTCTTCACTCGCACCAGCAAATGATGTTTCAAGGTGGGACCGATTCTGTGTGTTTTTGTTTTGAATTGAACAGATCCAAAGTGAAGCGGAGGTTCCGGACCCCTTCTTGACCAAAGTCTGGATTCACTTCAACAAAATGCACCGGTCAGTGCAGAAGTGTGGAGTCGGGAGGGTGGCGCCTTGAAACCGACTGGCTTCAACACATTTTGTGTTGTTGTACGTGTAACGTCAGTCACAACACAATTGTTTGTCTTCCTGACTGTGGCTTTCAGGCCGACCCCCCTCACAAGTGGTGGTCGGGCTCCTGGACCTTGTCCAAGATCCACCTCTGACACAACGCTTTGTCCACTACTGACCCAGGATGCATCACGTACCCTGGGGCTTCATACTCAGATCCGTGGCCAAACTGCCCACCCCTGCTGTGCGCAGTAATGGAGTTGTTAGCGATGCTTTGTGTCACCAGAGTCACAATCTGTTGTGGGTGGTGATAGTCAGGGTTTGGAATCGCTCCCCCCCCCCACCCGGTTGTGCGGTTCTCATCCACCCACAGCTTGGCCCGCCCATTATCTTCGTCCTGGTTTCCCTGCTTCAGGTACACGCCGCGCCAGGCTCTCTCATCAACCTCTTCCACACCCTGCTCTCAAGCAACACAAATCTCCACACCTAACTCTTCGCTGCTCTGCTCTGGATATCACTGCCCCCATCCCGCGCGCCAATGCCCCTCTCCACCCCCCCTCTTGCTGGCTCCACCCAAGCATTCTGCTGCAGGTCCCCCTCCACGCGCTGACTTCTCCACTCTGTCCGACTCCTCCCCGACCGCCCCGCCCTCCCCACACCTGTCTCCCCATCCCTTGGATCTTCCCTGCCCCTGCGGCGGGTATCTGAGACCCGCCCGCCCCGCCGCCCCCCGCGGGGAGCCGTAATTAGGTCGTTAGCGCGATTCAATCTCTCGCCACACAAGGCGTGGGCTAATTGTGGCGTCGGTCATCCCCACCGCCCCGGGGGCGCTGTCCACAGAGAGACGGGGAGACGGCCACGTGGACCGGGAGACGTCTACTGTCAACACAGATACAGGAGAAGAAGGGAAGGATAGAAACTGCGTGGTCGGTTCGTTATTTGTCTGGTTCCTGGCTTTGTGATCCACGACTGTGGTGACGCAACTACTCTGACAGACAGACAGACAGACAGACAGACAGACAGACAGACAGACAGACAGACAGACAGATCAGCTAACTTACAGACAGAGATGGAGAGAGACAGAAAGAGCAGAAAGAGACCAAGGGGAAAGAGACAGATCAGACAGGTAGATGGACAGGTAGAGGTGAGAAAGAGAGGTGAGAATAGAGAGAGAGAGCTCTCTACAGACAGAGAACGATAGTCAAAACTCAGACAAAAACAGATTCCCAGTTCTCTCACATCACCTTGTACAGCTCTACCTTGACCTCACCTCAACCCGCTGTGGTCCAACATCCATTTGATCACAAACTCAGTCGCCCCAGTTTTGATGGAAAAAATAACGTGCCAAATTCAATGCGTAGCTTTGCCTTTCACTTCCCCACCAGAACCACCTCAGCCACGTGGAAACTACATTTTCCACCAAACCACAGACCTCTCAGGCTGAGTGGCCTGAATGTCCTATTCACGGGGTCCCTGAATGGCTGGACTCGGAGAGGCCCCGGAGACGCTGTGAATACACGAGGATTGGAGTCCGTAACGTGATTAGGGGCCGCGCTGTCCAGGGTCCGCAGGTGAGCGGCACGCTGGGTGCGGTGCGTCGCGGCGCAGGGCAATGGACGCTGCGCCAATATGGGTTTTTCTCAAGGGCGCTGTCAAGTTGACGCTGACAGCCTTTTTTGACGTCAACGTCAAATTTGACACGGGGAAAGCGTCAACAATTGGTTCAGTCCATTCCTGACGTCAGCCCTCAAGACGTCAAAATTTTGACGCCGCATCGCCAATGTGAAAGTCCATGCAACGGCTGCATGTCCGTATCAGCAGGTATTGCACGCTGGTCACGTGACGCAAAGCACCCTGCAAACAAGACCACCCTGCGTCGGCAGTCGCACTGGATCCGTACCACATTGCGCAACTGTTGAAGTCCAGGCCGAGTTCACCCTGAATGCGCCAGTGCCGTGCAGGTCCACTGTGGATCCACGGGATGTGCATCACGTTTGATCCGATTCACACTGGACAGCCTCAAACCCTGAAATGCCTTTGCCTCACACACGCACGACGCATCTGGTGTGCGTGCTGCCTGAGCGCTTGGAACTCGTCGCCGTCCAGTGAGGGGTGGGTGCGGGTGCTTGGTGCGGTGCCGGGTCGGGGTTGAGGGGTCTGTCCGGTGTCACGGCAATCAGAGGCCTCGGCACTCACGTCCTCAGGTCTCTAGGCCACACAGACCTCAGGCCTCCAGGTATCACTGGTAAACCCGGTACAGGGAGATATGCAGTCGTGAGGTGCTTGTACCAAGAGGCCTCTATGCGCTGCAACCCACAGGCCTGGGGCTGTGGGTACCGGAGGTCTCTTCACACCGTCACACCGGGTCCCCCCGGCCCTGTTGAGGCGATGAGATTTGTCCGGCGCTTTTTTACCGCGCAGATGCAATTATGCGGTTCGTGGACGAGTCCCCAGCGCAGCCGAGATTCGCTCTTCAAACCCACAGTCTGGAGGAGCAGTGAGGGGGCTACGTGGGGCGGGATAGCCAATGGGCAGCCACAGGCGTGGAGGCAGAGGCACGCACACATACCCACGTGTTCACACACGCACGCACACGCAACCCCCAGTTGAGGATGGCCACAGTAGGACGTGTTCGATGTGAACCTAGCTGAGTGACAAAAGTGGCAACACGGTTGGAGCGGACCCAACTGATTGAGTACCAACGCCATGGATGCGTCTTGTGCTGAAGTTGAGATTAACCTTTGCTTCAACAGGACCTTGAAACCAGGAAATCAAGGCGAAACAATGCGTGCGTCTTGTGCGTGGGTGCGACTTGACAAGAGAGGTGTGTGTGGTTTTGAGATAGACGCACACGACGCACTCTCCAGACATACGAGCTCGCACACATACACACACGCACACACACATCTCACTTCAGACACCAACCCCCCCCCCCATCACTCCACTGCATCTCTATCTCCTCCCGACTGCGCCACTGAAGACACAGAGTACCGTCTGCGTGAGGCCACAGCCCGTCCATACACACACGCACGCACACACACGCACACACACGCACACACACACACACACCTCACCACGGGTCTACACGAGGCCACAGCCCGGCCATACACAGCCAGACACACAGACAGACACACAGACAAACACACAGACAGACAGACAGACAGACAGACAGACAGACACAGACACACACAGACACACACAGACACACACAGACACAGACACACACACACACACACACACACACACAACACTCACCACGGTCTGCACGAGGCCACAGCCCGGCCATTCACAGCCCATCCCCGCTCCCATTTCCACGCACGACTTTACGAGCCGAGACCCACCGCGCACCCCGCATAAACTCCTCCGCGAACGCTCAGATTTGCACATAGATGGCGAGGCCCAATAAAAAACGGCGCAGATGCATCCACATCATCTTGCTGATGGAGACAGGTTCACGCTGAAGACGTCGCAAGTGGCGTCCTTGTGCAGGTCAGTGGACGCTGCGTCGCTTGTAGCAACACAACTGTCATTGACTTGATGCTTGAGGACACAATGCCCATGACCAGAGCAAGGAACGCCGCACCCAGTCACAGGGACGCCATGCAGGACTCAAGGCGTCAGGCACATTGCCTCACAAACGACGATACAGCCTTCTCCAATATCAAACCTGCACAAGAACCCAATGCCAATTGGTAAGCAGGGGCCGGTGACCCAAACAACTGTGATCCGTGACGCAACGCGTGACGCAAAGCGTGACGCATGCAGTGTGAAGGAGGCCTGTGGCGTAAATCTGGAGTCAGTGCCCTGTGTCGTGTGTAGTGACCCTCTGGGCGCACAAGCAGGGCGTTAGTGGCGGTAAAAACACGGCGTGCAGCTCCCAACCCTGGGCGGATCCAGGGTACGGTCAGGTGGGGCTGCTTGCAACTTTGCAAAAATAACGTGTGAAAGGGGAGCATACGTATGTCTGCAGGTGCATGGCATTGGGAGCGAACATGTTCATGGCCCCTGGATCGGCCTCTGACTCCACACCGCTTGGTGTGGGAGGGAGAAATGCCTGGTGTGGGAATCGTTTCTATGGTGACGAGAGAAAGGGGGAGATTGTGTGCAGATGTTTTCTTGTTTTGTGTGTGACGAGTTCAGTGCCCTTGTCCGGTGAAAACAGGAAGCCACATGACACTTGTGGAGATGGGGTGGGTGCGTGTGCGTGTGGAGATGGGGTGGGTATGTGTGTGTGTTGGTACGTGGGTGTGTGGGCCTGACTCCAGCCTGTGTTCCAAGTTTGAAAATGCAACACCTGATTGGCACACACGAATATAGCCACACAAACACAGACATACAAGGACGGATACGCACTCACACGCACACACGCACGCAAACAAACGCACACACGAACAAACGCACACACACACACACACACACAACCACCCCACCCTTTCCACCACAACAAATCCTCCACCCACACCACGTCAGCACGGAGCGCACGTCTCGCGCCACGTGACCTCATTTCTCAATTATCGCTCTCATTCCCGAATGATTGACGCGTGTCGCGACCCGACACGCGTCGCGAGCGCGCGATCGCTCGTCGCGTCACGATCCCGACTTCCGGTCCGTCGCCAGCGGCACTTCCGCTGACCCGCGCTCGCGGCGGCGCTCGTACTTCCGGTGATCGGCATCGTGTAATTTCGCGCGATCGATAATCACTCAGTCGTGTCACTCACTCCTGCATTGAGAAAAATCCGGCCTTGTTTTCAACGATGCGGCTCACCTTTACAGGAACGTAGACCTCATGCATAGCTTTTTATGGAAGTTCACCAGTCCTTCCCCAGCTCCCGCCAATCAGGCAAATCTTGAAATCTGGTCACCTGTGCGCCACCAATCTGAAAATGGGGCACAAATTCATGCGCCTCCCAACCTCCCCATCAGACGTGGACCATGCCTGGAACCACACACCGCGTATTCAAGCGAATGGACCTTGATCTGTGAAGTTTGTGCTGTTGACTTGTAAACACCAGGTTCTCCACACTGAGGCTTGTTCTCCACTGAATGCGCGCGCAATGCGTCCTTGTAAATGGGCGTTGTGTGTTCATTTGCCGCACAGCGCCACGGCGCCCATAGACTCGAACAGGGCCACGCGAACCAGTTGTAACAGAGACTGACCTTCATCAACCAAAACACTGTGAGCAAAACTGACGACAGAGTCGTGACAACTACACTGAACACGTCTCACGGGTAGATCCAGAAAAGTTTGGGTCCGACAGAAGTACCAAGAGGGGGGTAGCCCTGGAGAAGGGCGCATGAAATTGGTGAGGTCAATGTTACTTTTGGTTGGAGTTGGGGGACCTCGTGCGTGCCGCATATTTGGACTTGGGGACCCCACTGTGTTGAAGCTTGGACCCAGGACCCAGAATCACACGCCACGCACTTGGGTTCAGGGGCTGAGGACCAAAGACCCCATGACCTGCAGCAAACATTCCCCACCCCACCACAACCCCATGTTACCACAGATACCAAGACAGATTTTTCCTTTTTGCAAGTTCAAATCACCCCGTGCCTTGAATGGATTGGCATGTTCTCAACAAAAATCCAGACTCCGCCCCCTGACTCTGTTGTGTCACTTGCTGCACGATTTCACCTTCAGAGTAGGAAGAGTCTTTGATACTGAAGGACAAACAAAGTGTCCCGTCGTGACACACTGAGTTCGGATCATCGTGCCAATGGTGAAACCCAATATCAAGACAAACACACTGGTAAGTATGCCACCTCACTACAATTTCAAAAGTTGATTGCTGGTTCAAGTTTCAGCAGCAGCTGCAGGATTTGAGTCCGGAGGCCAAATCACCAAGGGTCAAGTCACCCAAGTTCTGAACTGTCTTTGGTTGCTCAGTTTTCAGGTGAGACCAAATCGACCGTGCTTTTGTCCCTTTCCTGCTTCCACTCCTGGACCTGGGCGGTGGACCTGGTCCCAAATCCAGACGAACCAAATCAAACTCAGCCAGATAACAGGACCCATTGACACAGAAAGGTCCCATCTAACTGGCCCCCCAACTTTGCAGCTCATTGGGGCTGCTTTTCTATCGTTTGTGTGTACCGTGTGTACGTGTGTGAATGAGGACAGCGTGCGTGTGTGTGTGGACAGTGTGTGTGTGTGGACATTGTGTGCCTCTATGTGGGTGGACAGTGTGTGGTCGTGTGAGTCTGTGTGTGTGGACGGCATGTGTGCGTGTGTGTGTGTGTGTTGCTCGGTGGGCGGGGGGGGGGTAGACGGGGCGTTGAATTGTGTGCCTAGGTACGTGTGGGCAGACAGCGTGAGTGCGTGTGTGTTTTTTATATGTGTGTGTGTGTGTTGCTGGGGTGATGGGAGTTCAAAGAGAACCAGGTCGAATTCATGAGTGGATCACTGTTTGGTGTTCCCGTGGACGCAGAGTCGTCATTATGCACCAGAATCACGCGTTCCTATTCTGGGGAGCGGCGTCTCGGGGGGCGAGGAACCCATCAACAGCCAAGACGCCCGCGCATGCGCACAAATCACGGGTCGGGTTCACATCGCGTGCGTCACGCGTTGCGTCGCAAAGGCAAGGGCCCCGCCCCGTCACTTGAGTCGGTGACCAAAGCAAAGATGGCTGCAACGTATGAGAAGCACGAAAGTCCCCGTCGCAAAGGGCAACGCATCATGAAAAACAAAACCCCAGACATTGACTATGCAAGGGGTGCAACTTGTACACGACGCATACGGCGTGAAACAAGCGTGAGACACACAACGCCCAGTCATTCTGCAGGCACCCAACCCATGACGCGTGCTTGCACAGCGACCGCTCACCATACATTGACGCAATCTCGTACAACGTATCCAGTATGAAACGGGCCTTAAGGCCCCAACAACACTCATTGACACAACCCACGACGCATCTGGTGTATGTGAGACGCACACCACCCATTCACTCTGCGGGGACACACCCCCGTGACGCGTCTGCTGTGAACCTGGCGCGCGACGCCACACGGAGTGCGCGCGCAGTGTGAGGTCACGTGGAAACGCTCGCTTGGCGCGGCTCTGCAGACATTAGAGTAATGGGCCCCCGGAGAGCCGCGTCTGTAATTGTCTGCAGCATTGGCAGCTCCACTAACGGTCTGTTTCACCGGAATCCATCATATGTGCTGGGTCCCCGCGCAAACCAAGGCGGCGCACTGTGCGAACTGCAACGCGCGGTGTGTGGCGTTGGGTGCACCGTGCGTTGCGTCACTGCGCAAAGCACCGTGCGCTGGCATCCAGGTGCGAGCTAAAGGGCACTGTGTCAAGGGGTTTTTACATTGGTGACGCACAGTCGTTTTCTGGGCTGACGTCAAAAAATCCACCATTGGGTTCAATGTAAAATTTTGACGCCAACGTCAAAAGTACGACCGCGCGTCACCAATTGATGTGAAAACTGCTTTGCACAGGGTGCACCCTGCCTTGGCCTTCCTGTGCCAGCACTGTACGCATTGCAGATTTTATTTGCCCCCACCCCCCAGACTTCCTTCAGCCATCAGGTGCACACGTGTGAAGCCTCTTCATTCCCGAATCAGAGCCTGGTTGGGGTTGGCAGAAAGTGCACCATCGCACCATCGCGATCTGGGCCTGTTGTTTCCAGTCCATGTGGGGAGTCAGGTTCTGCGTCTTATCCCATTCATCGACACAGAGCTCCACCCTTCCTGCGGGACTGGAGCCCGGCCCTGCTCCACCCACGCCGCCGGACTTTCGCGTAGCTCCACCGTGACTGCTCTCCTCCCACTCTATCCCCCGCCCCTGTGGAAATCAGTCCGTCGTTCCGTACAGACCCGATCCCGGTGTGTGAAGTAGGGGTCCATCACACTGGATGCGCCACACCCCACAATGCTCTGTGCTGATGTACTGTGGTCAGCTGTGTCCTGTGAAGGGACAGATTCTCGTGGCTGACCAAGGTGTCTCAGGCCCACGAAGAATACGTATCAAAATGCTGTGCCATGTGGAAAATAGTTCATTTGAAAGAGACTGCACGCACCACATGTCCGCAGGGTATGTGCAAAAGTCATGTTTTGACCACAATTGGACAGAGTTTGGATTGAGCCCCCCGCCCACTTCCGGAAGATGGTGTCCCAACACAACCAGATCCTGGATGCGGCTCTGGTGGGGGCTGTAGATCTGCCTTTCCGTCCATGTGGAGTTTCACAAACGTGGGGAAATTTCGTGAGGTCTGCTCTGGAGCTGACACTGTAACGAGTTGCGTCTGTCCTCCACTTTTAGCCACAGGCACAGCGTGCATTCAGAGAACTCAGAAGAAGATGACGCAGTGTGTGACGCAGTGTGTGACGCAGTGTGTGACGCAGTGTATGACGCAGTGTATGACGCAGGGCCTGACGCAGCCGGTGTGAACCCGGCCTGAGCCTCTTCTTCAATCCGAGTCTCGTGTTTCTGCAAATGTCAAAATGTCACAAGTCGGAGTCGCGTTTCCACCTTTTGTTTCTCGAGCCGTAGGTGTGGGCTGGGCTCTCACTGGGTGCGTCATGCATTGCATCTCTATACAGGTCTGTAGGTGTGGGCGGGGCTCACTGGGTGCGTCACGCATTGCATCTCTGTACAGGTCTGTAGGTGTGGGCTGGGCTCTCACTGTGTGTGTCACACAGTCTCTGTACAGGTGTGTAGGTGTGGGCTGGGTTCTCACTGTGTGCGTCACACAGTCTCTGTACAGGTCTGTAGGTGTGGGCCGGGCTCCCACTGTGTGCATCACACAGTCTCTGTACAGGTCTGTAGGTGTGGGCTGGGTTCTCACTGTGTGCATCACACAGTCTCTGTACAGGTCTGTAGGTGTGGGCCAGGCTCCCACTGTGTGCATCACACAGTCTCTGTACAGGTCTGTAGAGAGTTGCGTCTGGTTTGGTTCACGCAGGATGCGCTATGATTGCCCTTTGCAAAAGATGCTGCGCTTTGGCGCGTACGTCGTCGTTACGTCGTCGTTCACACAAATGCGTCACGTGTTGCGTCCCAAAACGAGTCAGTGGGTCTCAGCTGATGAGACTTGAAAAGCAACGACGCAGTGTCGGCTGACTTTGGACGCAAACCTTTGACGCACTGCGTGAGCTCGGCCTCTTGCAACGCAGTTCCAATCCTGCTTCACAAGTGCGGAGACACACCGCTCGACGCGTGCAGTGTGAACGGAGCCACAGCACGAGGCGCTACGCCTGAAAACGTACGCCTCTCCCCCGAGAACCTGCGCCTCGTCGCGTCGTGTGTTTCTCCGGCGCGAAACGTCTGACGGTCTGAGATACTGGAGACAGTTTCACAATGTGAGAATGTGGAGCCGTTGTGTCTGGCGCGGATCCAGAGGGACCAGGGCGGCCCCACCCCGCCCGCCCCGCCCCCCTCACCCCGGATTTTTTCACTGCCCCAACCCCACCTTCTTCGCTCCACGTACACAATGGGTTTTGGCAAATAGCCCTGTGGCACATTGCGATTGTCAAAAGTTACGTTTGCGTTTTACGTTTGCGTTTGCGGCCCGTTTCCCAAAACTCGCCAATGTGTGCCCGTCCACTGGCCCGATTTTCACTGAAAGCATCAAGCGGTTTTCACATTGGTGACGTGCAGTCGTTTTCTTAATGTCAGCCTCAAAAAATAACATTGCACCCAATGGTGGAATTTTTGACATCAGCGCAAAAACGACCGCGCGTCACCCAATGTGAAAAAGTCTTCACGCGTGGCGTCCCTGCACAACTCCGTCCCGTGCACGATGCACAGCCCATTGTATTGTTCACACGGGACGGACAATCGTTCCTCGTGTTTGACCTGCAGATCAATGTCATTTGATCAACACGTAGATCTGGGATCGGATCAATGTAGATCTTATGGATCTGAGTGTGTGCGCTCACTGCCCACAAAAGGTCGCATTGAGTCCAGTCTCTTCAATAGTGTTCACACGCACTCTCAACCACAGGGTATCACGGGGCTGATTTCACACTGTCCAGGCGCCCTTTCACCCAAAACATCTTTCTATTGGGACCTGCAGGTCATCATTGGGTTTGCATTATGGTAGCAAGGTTGTAATGGCAGAACATGTGTGTCGAGGCAGGGGTGGATCCAGACCACCGAACCACACACAGAAACACACACACACACGCACACACACACGAACCTCATACTTCATCCACCACATTGGAATCAGTGTGTCTCCACACACACACACACACACACACACACACACACACACACCAACAAAAACCTTTTCAACCCAGTTTTGCAAAGTAAGACTCAAAATGCCTGTCTTCTCGTTTTCAGTTGCAAGTGCGGCTCTCGGGGCCACCCCCTCGACCCAATATGCTGCATTCGCCCTCGTGCTCTAAGCACCCTTCTGTACCACCCCCAGGTATGTCCCTGGAGGCCCCCGTCAGTTTGACACGCTGACCCAACCCTGGATCTGCTCCCAGGATCCAGGCCCCCCTTCCGTCCCACCCTGGATCTGCCCCCAGGATCCAGCCCCCCTTCCGTCCCACGCTGGATCTGCCCCCAGGATCCAGCCCTCCGTCCGTCCCACCCTGGATCTGCCCCCAGGATCCAGCCCCCCGTCCGTCCCACCCTGGATCTGGCCCCGGGACGCAGGTTCGCCGGGTCAGGATCTGGGTCGGGCGGCGGAAGGCGAGGCTTGATTAATTGAACTCCTACAGTGCAGCAGATACAATTATGGAAACTCTGCAGCAGATCCAGGGTTTGGTGTGTGGTGGAAGATTGCGTTGGGTGAGGGGCGATGCAAATTTTTTCAAACAGGTAGAAATTTGCACCTGACAGAACACAATGAGAGGCATTTCTCTGAGAGAGAGAGAGAGGGGGGGGGGAGAGAGAGCGAGAGAGAGAGAGAGAGAGAGAGAGAGAGAGGGGGGGAGAGAGAGAGCGAGACAGAGAGAGAGAGTGGGGAGAGGAGAGGGAGTAAGCATGTGTGTGAGTGATTTTTTGTGCGTGAGGTATGTGTGCTCTCTCACCTGGTCACCCAGCTGTCCCTCACTCTGTGTGAGTGTGTGTGTGTGTGTGTGTGTGTGTGTGTGTAGTGAAGCTGGGATGGGGTGGGGTGGGGTGGGTTGAGCCCTCGCCCCCCCCCCCCCCCGGCCCCCCCCCCACACCAATAAAAAAAAGGATGGAGCTGTGCCAAAGATCCGTCCGGGGTTGGGAGAAGAACAATGGAGGCGCGCACGGGAGTGAGAGCGCGATTCAATAAGCTTAAAGGCACATGTTGA
>JAAUXT010098990.1_pt1 | contig 13006 bp, 14 predicted proteins | sample 7278171 | NCBI WGS metagenome assembly JAAUXT01 (sample SAMN14350112, study PRJNA611818) | marine sediment metagenome | isolation source: surface marine sediment (1.8m) | place: French Polynesia: Moorea | collected 2018-08
ATACCCCATATTTTCCACATTTCTAAATTTGAACTTTTTGACCTGAAGAACCCCAAAATTCAAAGTTCCTGAAATCCTTCCTGGTGCACTATCCCCAACCTAAATTGAACTAAAAGAGCCCAAAAGATCCAACATTGATCCTTATTTCGACTATGAAATAGGTGTACACATACTTTTGGAAGACCCTGTCTGTAGGTGATTTGATTTCGCTTGCTCCGATTTCGCTCGCTTTTTCCAAAAGCTCACAAATCGGACCAAGCTCCTCAAATCACCTAAAAACAATTTACAATGTGAGAAACGTCAGAACCTTTTCTCACAAAACTCTCCTTCCAAGTTTGGAAGATTTTGCCAAATTTGGAAATGTGTTCCTCCTGCCACAAAGACCTCATTTCCTTTTCATTTGCCAACCTCGCTCAGCAGAATGAAGCCAAGAGGTGCTTCTTCCCACTGTTCAGCTACTGATAGCTCGAGTGGCTTGTTTGTGTTCTTTGGCTCTTGCTCAATCAACAGCTTTCGGAAAATGATTCAGTTCCTCTGCTTGGAGCTGTTTTTCTTGGCCGAAGGACTCAGGGTTTTATTATCTCAACACACTTTCCCGGTCATTCGCTTCTACCACTGGAAAACGAATACATTTGACGAACGTGTGTGTTGTGAAATGATTTCCAGCAAATACATGATGACTCGTCCCCTTTTGCAAGCGACGCAACAGTTGGGATCGCGTGGGTCTGTGAAAAGTTGCAAAAATTGAAGAAATGTCCGGTGTTTTTCTCCCACAGTGATTTTGTAGCTGTTCCTTGTTGCTCCAGCAGCTTGATTCTCCTGAAGTTTCAAACTGTCCTGGAACGTCTTGCTGTGACCAACATTTCACTTTGTGCTTGAAGCACTTCAACCACGGGCTGACCAAGTTCGAGGAGCGCTGTCCGCACGTCGTCACGCACACGTACGATCATCCCAAGGCGGGCGTCGAGGTGCTGTGGACGGCGCCCGCAGCCGGCACCGGCTGCGTCGAGTTCAGGTGAGTGTGTCTGCGACAAAGATGAACACAAAGCAAGACTAGTAACAGTTGGAACTGAACAGCCCCCCAATTCATCTCTTCAGAATGCGTTTTGCTAAAAACTGAGCACTCCTTTGTGTGTCGATACTGTGCAGTGAGAGGTTGACTCGTTTTGCCAACGGTCTGTCAAGCTCCATTCACAATATTTGTTGTGAGAAGCGTCTTCTTGCAAAGACACTTCTGTGTGGCAGCAAAAGTCGCTGATTTATGTGCCTCGGTTGGGTTTTGGCAAACAAAATTCCTACCTACTGCGCATTTAGCCAGCCGTTCGCTCGTCTTGGTGAAATGTCATTTGAAGGACACCAGCAAATTGATGTGCAAGACCGCGGGATTATTCGACAAGGTCCTTCTTGACCTGGTGCCGTTGCTCGTGGCGGAACAGCGCGAGAGAAACCCCGCATTCCAACGAGATTAACGACTCGAGGTCCTCGGTGCCGCCTCCCGTCAAATATCGCCCTGTAAATGGTTATCAATTTCTGGGGAATGACCACATTTATCTGGGTGGCCTCTTGCCCCACGCAAAGTAAGGAGCCTATTTGGAATGTCCACATTAGAGAAATCAAGCAGACAAATGAGTGTCATCCGGCGTTGGCATGCTGCCGATAGCCCAAGTAATCCCCTCCTGGATTGCAGGCTAATTCTCTGTCTTCGGTCGATGGAATTGAGTTTTTGCAGACGGGCGATTGGTGACCATTACCACAAAAGATCACATCGCCTGGGGAAGGCCGAGTTGCACAGTCACTCGTATTTCAGATTCTTTCTCAGTGCAAGAGGCAGTCTCAACATGTGCTGACAAAGGCGTGTATTTCTTGGAGCTGCTTGTTCATGTCGAACAAGAAAGGGAAACACGACATCCCTCAGATCCGGCTGTTGTCTGTAGTCGCGTCTGACTTGAACGTTTCAAAAATGTCACTTCCTCGATGTGTGCTGCCACATCCCAGCAGAATTCACAACAGATCTGCGTTTGAAACCCTGCAGCTGAAAAAAATTGTGCCTTGTGTAGACAGCAACTCCAACGAGGCTCCGTGCAACCGAAAAAAGCTTTGTCCATCGCGGTGTAAAATACAGGAGTCAAAGGACAACATTTAGTGGCGTTTATGGGTGATTACCAAGCCGCTTACAAATTCATGGATATTGATGCTTCGGCGACCAACTGTGACCCCCGGGATTATTGCTCAGAGTGAAGCGATGGAGACAAGCAGTGAAAGCGTTTCCCTGCCCAGGCGAGCTGTGTCCGCCCTTCTTATTGATGTACAAATGCAAGAGCAGTGTCAGGTTTGCTGTTGCGGGCGCTGTAGCGTTCCAAATCAAATACAGTGTAATTCGGTAGAAATTTCCTGGCTCGATGCGCAGCTTGAAGAGTCCCTGGGATTCAGTGTCGACAAAGCTGTGCGATCGCAGACGTTGTGCCTGACATCGCGTCTCATTTGTCAGCAATTACGTGGCGATCCTCGTCGTTGTTCATTCTCATCAGGAAAAACACCGCAGCAGTTGGTGTTGCGGGGACAGCATTACCTTGCAGGTTATCTCCCTGAAATACCCTGAAAACATACATGTGGCTCCGTGGGGAAAAGTTCCGACTCTCCTGTGCTGTGGAAAATCTCACAACAAATGCAAAGATGTCTCTGTTTAGCTGCATGAAGCCCTGTACCCTGCGCTCCACGAAGAACGCACCCATGGAACCCCGGAGTTGACACGAGAAAAGATTTATTTGAAGAGACTTTCATTGTTTGTTGCCGTTGCCGGGTTTACGGTTTGGTCATTCTGAGCAGAAGGCTTGCTTCAGGTTCTTCCAATTTTTATTCCTTTTGTGTGCAACAATGGGGAAATTCTTCAATGCCATCACCAGCACACACCCATGCACACCCATGAACATACATACGTATCAGCGTGACAGCATTAGCAGTGCTCAGCCCTTGTTTTCTGCTTTCAGAGCAACGGTGATCGAGTACAAGGACATCTGGTACAAAGACGACGGGGCGCTGACCAAAGTCTTCTGCGAGGACAGTAAGTGCAATTGAATTATCAAAGCTGACATTCTTTCAAAGTGTGTGTTGCGTCCAAGCGACGACAGCCCTGACGAACACGCTCTGTGTGTGTGTGTGTGTGTGTGTGTGTGTGTGTGTGTGTGTGTGTGTGTGTGGTGTGTGTGTATATCTTGTTGGTTTGTTTTTGACTGATCTGCATTGTTCATGTACGGACACGTATGCCCAATGGTGTGAGACACTGGCTGTTTTCAGTGCAAACTACGTATATGCATTACGTTCGAGAAAAAAATCAGTGACCCATTCAACTTCATGGCGAAGCTTCATTTTGCCGCGTGTTCACTGACCAATTGAATGCCACTTGGACATCAATTTCACAAGTGTTTCGTCCGGTGTTTCTTGATCTGTCTGTTCCATTTGACACGCTTCACGCCAAAACCGTCAGAGTCTTTTCGTGAAACGGTCCAAATTGCAGAGGAGATAAGGCAAGATTTTCCAACTGACATGAAACAAATGAGGGGCATTGTTTCCGCCTGTTGCAACCTTCGGGCAGTCGATCCATAACAGTGCATTCAGGATTAATGAATATGTCAAGTCATAAATGTCCAGGCTTCGGAGCTCGTCCCATAATCTGATTTAAAAGGCCTGAATGTGGCCTATCTGTCCATCGGGCGCAGAGACGCATTTGCACACGGCTGCACCTGCGGGTCAAATAAGGAGCGGGGCCTGCAGAGGTTGTTGCACCGCAGCATACAAGTTCACTCATCCCAGCTACATCGGTGACTGATCATCCTGTCAAGAGTGTCAAGCTGGCCAGTGTAAACGGGAGGATTTGTCGAGTCACCGAATTTCAGAACAACGGCAAAGTACAACTCACGTCGATGCAAAAGTTGGTGCTCCTATTGCCGTCAGATCCGCTGGAGAAACAACAAATTGTCTCGCCACGCCTGAAGTACACATTGTTTCACTGGGAGTGATTCTCAAATCGAAACACGTACACACAGTTGCACACACTCACACACACACACGCTCACACTCACACGAACAACAACGACTTCAGAGAAACTCGTTCGTCTTCAGTGCACGGGCTATTTTTGAGAGGTTTCACTTTCCAACAGACCTCTGACTCATCTCACTCGATGTCAACCTTTTCCCGAAGCATGTTCTTCATTTGATTGATTATTGCAAGGCATCAATTGCCATTGTCTAGCTGGAAGCGGTCTTCCGAAATAATGAGGGTGATCACCAGAGATGGGTTCAACATGCAACCTTGTTTCTTCAAGCCTGTTCCGGAGCGTTGGCAGAGTGTTTACTTTTATGACTTCGTTGCCAATTTGTTGAGATGTGAACAAGCATTCTAAATGGCACATTGAAGTCCACCGACACGACACAACAAATGTGAATCAGTTGCGCCACAACACAAGCTCCGGTCTTTGCACACGAATGCTCGCCAGCGCAACACTGAATTCGGTGCCGAGTAAAGTTTCGTGGTGTTTGTGCGAGTTTCCACCAGTGAAAACACAAAAATTAATTTCATTGAACTTGTGCAATCTGAAACTCTTGGAGAAACGGACAGATGGTCGTGATTGACAACCATGTCAGCGCAAGTGTAATCAAACTCTGAAATAGATCAAACACCCTTTTTTTACACAAAAGAAAAACAATTTTTACGTTTGAGAATTAATTCACACTCCGGACCACCAGTTGACAAATTATTTGTCAATAGTCGGATTGCGTGACGGCGAGCGGACAGGTGGCGGGAGCGGGGCGCAGAGCGCGTCGTGTTCACGGCGTCACAGCCGACACCTCGCTCAGCTGTTGACGCAATTGTACGAGTACGAGTGACGACGCCCCAAATTTCAGGCCTTCTGTTTTCGCCAGAGAGCGGCGAAGATGCTGGTTCATGTTTCTGGTCCTTCACAGAAATATTCGTGGACTTTCTTCAGCTGATCTTTCACGCCAAAAGCATGAGATATCCCTGACTGTTTTTGTCGTTCCGTTTCAGCGGGAAGAACGGACTCAAACCGCGCGCAGGAGATGACTCCGGACTGCTGCGCCTGCGGTACTGCCAAGTACCAGATGACCTTCCACGGGCTGTGGTCGCGTCAGACGCACCCAAACCAGTTCCCCACACGTGAGTGTCCATTCTTGTCAAGCCAAAGTAGGCATCCCGGGATTGCGGCTGGTGAGCGATGCGAAGAGACTTGTGTTTCATGATTTTGGTTATTTCTGCCAAGAACCCTATTTGGTGTACAAACCTGTATGAATTCGACCACCAATTATAGAGTCACTTTGAAAGAAAAAGGTGGGCGGCCGTTTGTTCGGGCAGCAGTTGTAGAAGCTGGACGTCACTGAACGACGAATTCATCCCACACATTTTCTGTGGCCTTTGTATACTGACCAAAAACATTTGCCTTTGTGTGCTGTGTGCTGTGACATTTGTCCTTTTGAACAAACCTGTCCCCAGACAGATGGTTTGTTTGGCGGGCGCATAAGAAATTGGACCACTCCTGTTCTCTTGCTCACGATTTATTTCACCCAACAGTCTCTTGAAAGGAAAACGTGCAAACGTCCTGCCTCCAGGGGGAAATAAACTGTGATGACTTTGTCACACCTTTCAGAACAAAGCTTCAGTTTGCTTTGTAATGGAGTGCGTCGTTTTGTCTTGCTCAGCCAAACTCAAAACTTACGCATGAGGGAGAGCAGCGTGCCACGAGGATTGCTGGGAAGGAGTCTTGTGGTGAATCTTGTTTGTGAAAAAAGTGGACATCCAGGCTCTCCACAAGATGCGTTCTAAATCCCCCCGAGCACAGCTTTCACTTTGCCAAAGGTGACCCCACAGGCAGGTGGCCAAAACAAGCCTGCGCAAAAAGACAAAGCACGTTTGAGATGGCATCTGTACATCTCATTTTCCATACCTCATTTCTCTCAGACAAGAGACTGCTTCACTGGTCCAACATCGTGGGCGCGTCTCACAGCAGGAACTACGTCATCTGGCAATACGGCGGCTACGCGAGTAAGGGCATCAAGGAGGTGTGCGAGTTCGGCTACCCGCGCACCCTGGAGCAAGAGATGAGGCGACATGTGAGTCGGTGCTGCCAACAACCATGCAATGCTTGGAGATCTTTGTTTTACCTGTGCAGCGAAAATGCTGTTGGTAAATTGCAGAGTCAGGACGTGCGGACGGTGGTGAAGACGCCGGGCATCTGGTGGCAGGACCCGGTCGGTTTGAAGCAGTCGCGCTGGGCGCGCTTCAGCGTGGACGCGCGCAACCACCTGCTCACCATGCTCACCATGCTGGGACCCAGCCCGGACTGGTGTGTCGGTGCGTGATGCTTTGTGACATCCTTGAATCTCCTTTCCAATTGAAGTCCAGAGAATGACGTGTTGGACTTCAAACCTTCTGCGTTTTTCTCGATACTGTGCCATTCGCAGTCGGAGTGAAAGTGTGCAGGGCAGGTTCTTCCAGAGAAACAGTGCTCTGCAAAAAATAGCTGACTTATCTTTGCTTGAGTTTGGCTCAGAAAGTCAGCTGCTTTTCAGGTGTGTCCGGATTGGATTTGTGCCTTCCGAACTGCACCTGGGCAGGGGACATGAGCATAGACCTGCTGCCATGGGACGGCGGAACCGACGATGGCATCACGTACATGGTGAGAGAACTGCATACGTACATGTTCACACCGTGAACCTGCGCAGAGCAGGAGCAGCACTCCGTGGAATACTTCGTGTACATCTCCCGCTGTTCACACGCGCTCCCACCGAATGAGATCGACTCCTTTTCGTTGTTTGTTCACAGTCGCGGAACCTGAAGAGTGACCCACAGCAGAAGATCACCCGCATCACGCACGAGTTTCCCAACAACCCCAACTCGCCCTTCTACCAGCCCAACCCGATCACGCCGCTCGCGCGCCTCACGCTGCATCGCATCCACCCGAAGCCCGGCGCGCCAACCGTCTGCTTCGGCAACGAGTCGACTGAGATCGTCGACGACGAGGGCAGCGAGCAGATCAGCAGCGAGTTCGACGGACTCACCGACATGGAGAAGAAGAAATTGATGATGGAGAGAGCAGGTTCCAGTACTCGCTCCCCTTCTCTTGCCATATTCATACACGTTTGCCCTTGTACCTCGTAATATTCTATTGAAAAAGCACCGCTTCGCGTCACGCAGGTAAATGCGGCGTCAGCGACTGGAACGACTGGTCCGAGTGCAGCGTCACGTGCGGCGTCGGGCAGCGCTTCCGCAAACGCTCTCTGCTCAACCCGATGATGACGGAGGCGATGTGCGGCGTCGCGCTCATGCAGAACGAGAACTGCATCGGCGTCGAGAACGAGTGCGAGGGGCTCGACGACGACTGCGCCGTCACCGCCTGGTCCGACTGGTCGCCGTGCAGCGTCAGCTGCGGAAAAGGCGTCAGGGAGAGACGCAGGTGCGAACCGCTCCGGTCAAATCTCTTCAACTTCACTGGGCGTTGTTCTATGTCTCCGGTCTGTGAAAGAGAAAGTACATTGAAAGACGTAGAAGAGTGCAGTTCGATTCCACATCTTGAAACTGTGGCCTGGACAGCAACTGCCGTACAAAGGAAATTTTCTCTGCTCTTGCGTAAGTTTTCAATGCAACGTAGAGGCAGCAGGGTTTTGTACACCACACAACCACGTTGTGACACAACGACGCACCAGTAAAATAGACCTTGGCTTTCACAAAAGTCAGTTTGGTTGCCTGACAGATACTACCTGCGCAAGATGGACATGAAGCGCTGCAGCCGCGTGACGGACGAGCGCGACATGTGTGTCGCTGACATCATGGATTGCTCAAAGGCGAGAGCCATGAAGAACTTCACAGGTAGACTGCTGGTTGTTACTGTGTTCGATTTTCTTGTCTCACACACGTACAGGTCAGTTTCTGAGCTTTTACCCAGTGTGTTCCCACCGGGTCACAGGCTGAGCTTCTTGTACATCTTTGATGTTTCAGCCATCTGTGCACTGGACATGGATGTCGGGCCGTGCAGAGGACGCTTCATCCGCTGGTTCTATGACATATCTACTCACAAGTGCATGGAGTTCACGTACGGTGGATGCAGAGGCAACAACAACAGATTCAGATCCTTTGAGGAATGCCACGAAATGTGTGTGGAGCACATGAGAACAGGTGAGAGCAAGAGACCGGTACACGCCCTGTTTCTCACTTTTTTTCATGGAATTTCATTGTCACAAAACAGACACGAATTCCACAAGGTACTTTTGGGTCAAGCTCTCAGGCAACTTTGTGACTGGAAAATCGGGGTCTCCTGAAAGCTTCTCCTGGCACTACAAAGATTCATAGAGCTTGTCTCAGCTGGTAACTGAATCTCTTAATGGCTGCACGAAGGTAAATAATTAAGAGCTTTCTCGTGTTCGCCACCAACCATTTGTGGCATGATTTGCTGCGAAAGTGAGTCTGCTGCTTTCTTTGACCGCGGTGGCCAACCTACACTGACGACCGAGGACCTGGGCGCGGAAATGCAAGTGTTGAAATCCACAAAATCAGAAAGAACTGACGAAATCTCAGAATGCAGATGCCCGTTCCGAACGATTGGTTTGATGTCTATCCAAAATAATTTTTCACTGACATCCATGAGTCCCCATTCCTTCACATGTGAAGTGAACTTCTGCAGCGATGAGCTGAGTGTCCGGGGCCCATTGCAGCGGCGGTGGCAGAGAGCAGCAGCCGGGAGCCGCAGCGCGCCGAGCGGGAGGACGCGCAGCAGGACCGCGAGGACGCGCACCTGCCGCACGTCCACCTCGACTGCATGGTCAGCGAGTGGTCAGGCTGGTCCGAGTGCTCAGCCACGTGCGGCAAATCGCACAAGTACAAGCGCAGAACGATAAAGCAGGACGCCGTCGGCAACGGCAAGAAATGTCCGTCGAAGCTGGAGAAGAAACGCCGCTGTCAGACTCCCAAGTGCCGTGAGTAACTTTGTTTCTGCTCCACTCAATCGTTTGTAGATTGAACTCAGCTACAAAAATTAGTGAAGATTTATTCCTTCGGTTGCCATTCTCAAAAACCTGGCTTGTTTCATAGTATTTTGTGTGAAGATCTAACACAGATAGATTATTTGTTTTCTTTGTGCTTTTGGTTCCTATGTCGCATGCACTTTTGCATGGACAGCCTGACTTTTCAGCAGATTCAGTTTCACAGTCATTCAGACAGTCCACTTCCAGCAGCGGAACCCCGTCTGGATGCGTTTGGTAATGCCTGTTCCTTTTGCAAATTGCATGCCACTGAAGACACTGCAATGGTGCTTGACTCACGAGAATATAACGAAATGGTGCAAAGTGCCAACAACCATGGCGAAAGTGACATGCTGCTGTTCGGGCAGAACAGATACAATCAGATTCCCAGAGAGACCATTGACGTGATAGACTGTCAAGTGACCCACTGGACCGCCTGGTCCGTCTGCTCCCGGACTTGCGGCCGAGCCGTGTATCGATACAAACGAAGAACCATGGTGCAAAGGCCACTGAATGGTGGAAGGAAGTGTCCGTCAAAACTGGAGCGCAAGCGCAGGTGCAAAGTGCCGACCTGCCGTAAGTAAGGTTCTTTTCAATGTCACTCCGTGTGAATGTGGTGTGCATTTTCGTCCTGTAGTCCACTGGAAAACTGTCCAGTACTCATGACGCCGTGCTCTGGCTCTCATTCGACGGCGATTCACACAGTCCACGTGTTTTGATGTCTAATCCACCCTTTATGTTGTCGGGCAGACGCACGGTTCCCATTCTTTGTCTTCCTGTGTACGTAGAACATGAAGAATCTTGAACATACAGGATCCTGTATACATGTGGGCTTCGACAGACAGAGCACGTTGCATGTTGTGGATGCATCTTGATGCGGAAGTTTCAGATTGCTTCCTGAACTTGTGATTTAAGTCTCCAAAACTTCCGCAGTTTCTTTGGCATGAAACGCTCAGAAACTTGTGTGCAGGTGTGACACTTTGGTCAGCGAATCACTTTCAACAGTAAAGTTGTAAAGCAAAATCTGTCGTGTTTTCAGCGGTGGACTGTAAGCTGGGCCCGTGGGGCGCCTGGTCGCCGTGCGGCAAGACGTGTGGCACCGACAGTATCCAGGAGCGCACGCGCCACATCCTGCAGATGCCGCGGCGCAACGGAGCGCCGTGCGGCACGCGGCTCGAGCGCCGCTACTGCTCGCTGCCGCCGTGTCCCGAGCAGGCCGCAAGGGTGGGTAGATAGAAGAAAGATCGTTCCACTGTGTGTACCGACTTGGCCTCATGTGGCCCGGAATTGTGCATGCTGCAGTGGTTGCCCCTTTTTGCTGTTTTCTGCTTTGATGACATTTTACTCAGTTGCAAGGTTTTACCTCTTTTGCAGAAGTTGACCAAAGAGGAACACGCTCGTCGGTTAGAAGTGCTGAGATCGAGGAACTGAGCAGGCAGCGAATGAAACCAGAAGAAAAACATGCCGAGTGGCCACTGCTTGAGTCAACCTGAGCTGTTCACTTGTGATAAATGATCGGTGTGAGTGCTGTGTGTGCGAGGACAAGGTGCAAGTGCGTGTGTGTTCGTGTGTTTGTGCGTGCGTGCCGATGACTATTCTTCGCAATGACGTCGTGTCTACGAGGTCGTACTGAACACGAGTGAGTCCATCTTCTTTAGCCGGATGACCACATGTTGGTTTTATTTGGTTTTGACTTTTGGCCCTGGATTCATGCTGCTGAAAATCAAGACTCACTTCTCAGAGTCAGAACGGCTCTTACTCGTAAAGTCGTGCAAGCTTGCGTGCATGCGCTTGCAGTCGAGCTGCAATTCAGTTCATTGATATTCAAACTCAAAAGCCACAGTCACATTGTGTTGACCAGTCACAAAACTGTTCGTTGGAATGAATTTTGCTTTCTTGAGTGAGTCCACGTAATTCGTGCAAAAGGAGTGTGTACATAAAGTTGTAAATGGGAAAAAGACACGGTCATTTTTGTACACCTGTGGAGAAACTTGATGTGTTGTGCCCTCTCAGCATTTTATGAATCCATGTTCGCTTCTTTCAAAGACTGAAAACTGAGATTAATCTGTAAATAACTTTCCAATATTGGCTTTCAATCACGAGATGCACAAATAAAAGATTTCAAGAGAAAATGCTTGGTCAAAAACAACCTTTACATGTTCACAGCGTGCACGACAACAAGATTCCACTCGACGCGACGGAAAACGACAAAACGATTTGCTGATCAACCAGCTTCAGACATTGCAACCCACAAGATTTGGGGAAAACACCCACGTGTGGACGACACCGTTTCTTGGGTTTGCTTTTTGTCGAAGGAGATCCATTCAAAGTTGCTTCAGACAAACTGGAAATTTGGCAATGGATATCTGATGAAACTACGAGTGGGTATTTCCACACTAAATCGCTCGATTGTCCCATCTATTAACGTGCTCATCCTTCGCTGGAATTCTCTGCTATGAGTGCTTTGCTTGATAGATGTAGTCCCCTGGGAAATGTTCCTGACACTTGCGGATATTGCTTGTGGACTCTCGGTCGCAGTCTTTATGTAAAGTGGTCTTGGAAACCGAGTGAGAGTCAAATGAGGTGCCCGTCTCTGGCCAACAGACCTGTTCAGCTGGTGTTCGGGATGAAAGTCAATCTCCTGCAGTTCGCGCTGCTCATGCGGGTGGACAGAACCACTGCAAAAGATGGACTCTGTTCTCATGTTCGCATCCTCATGTGCACCTTGTCTTGCATTGCTGTCAATAATGTTTGTCGTCAATCAAATTGTGAAGTGAATGATCGCACGAACAAAACAAGAGTCACAAAAAGTCAGAGGAAACGTTTCAAAAGAAGGAGATCTCTTGCGTTGGACCGGAAGGTCCTTCTTCTATCAACCCCTTCTGTTCTGGCCTCACGCACGCGTCACAACTTCACTGGAAAGTCGAGGCTACTTTCCAATCGGCAACAGTTGATCACTTGTTTGCAAGTGATGTGACCAAACTGAGCTGCTGCGATGTTTTGCCAAAGCGTGATGTGTCTGGGCTCTCCATTGATCGAGATTGCTGGTTCAAGTGGAGGGAGAGCGCTTTCCATTCGTGCCGAGAAAAGAGCGAACCTGCTTCATTTGTGGACTGTCCATTCACTTGCTGGGATACAAAGTTTGATGTGACACACACGAATTGGAGGCAAAGCCTGAAAAGTATTCACGTTGATCGCCACATGCAAGCAAACATGTGTATGGAACAGCCAGTGCATGCTATGTATACGGGAAGCTTCACCCACCGGATTGTGGTCAGGGAGGGGGGACTTGATATTGAGCAGGGTCTGAACTTTGTTTGGAGGGAAATTACAATTCAAAATACACCTGATTTGTGTGAAAGACAAATATAAATAACAGCGTGAAGCAATTTGTTTGGAGATCGTACGGCACGCCCCTCATCGGACCCTGATGTGAGCGAAAAGAGCAGGAATGAAACACTATGCTGACAGCTACTGGTGTCTTTGGCTGAAATTGTTCTTGAAACACGTGTACAAGCATGCAGTTTTCTGTTTCTTGTGTTCCTCTCTTGAGGACAATTGAGAGCCAAAAACATTGTGCACACACATAGGTCCCTCAAGACTGGCCGATTCTTCCCAGAACCAATCCAGGAAGGACTCCTTGGCTCTGTGAAGTGGCGTCTGCCTTCAGGGCTGGCTGCTGGTCCTCTGATAAAGCTGCATGCTGAGGGAAACAGGTCATTTGAGTCTCAGTCGAGACTTAAGACCCCTGTTCGAGTGATCACAATCCAGACATGCTGGCACAGTCGGTATTTGATGGGAAACCCAGGACTCGGATGTTTGCCTGTGCGCCGTGCAGTAAAACACCGCAGCGCGAGAAACAAGACGTTCCACTGTTTTTGTCCTGGCGTCAGGGGCTCCTCGGTACAGAAAATTGAGAAAAAACATAGCTCCATGGAGCTCGCGGTGATTTGAGGAAATTTCAGTTGCTCTGATTTGG
>JAAUXT010094032.1_pt1 | contig 13005 bp, 10 predicted proteins | sample 7278171 | NCBI WGS metagenome assembly JAAUXT01 (sample SAMN14350112, study PRJNA611818) | marine sediment metagenome | isolation source: surface marine sediment (1.8m) | place: French Polynesia: Moorea | collected 2018-08
TGCAACAGCAGCAGCAAGCAGCAAGTCCATTCAAAAAAATCAATGGCCAAAGTTCATTCATAAAAATTTCCAACCTCCTCCCCCTCCAGGAAATGGTCCTTCCATATATGAGCATGACCCAATATTTTTGACAGCTCATTTGCATAAAATGCCCATTAATCATCAGTCACATGACCTCATTAGCATAAAAGTGGGTGGAGTCAGGCCATGCCCACAAATCCCACTTGGGGCTACAAGATGGCCACCATAGGCCTCAGCCAATCACAGGCCTGGAAATATTCAAATGGACCAATCACAGGGCTGGATTCACTGTTGATGCTGTAGCCTGTCAAGTAGGGTCCTCTTCTCTGCGGGGTTACATTTTCACAGGACATTTCTTTTGCATTGAAGCAAATTGTGTGCAAACCAAGGAAATCCATTCAGAATTATCTTTGTCACTTTGCACAAATACCAATTGGCAGGTATTACATACACTATGAGCCTGTCACTTTGGATGACACCAATTATCCCATAAATCCTGTTCCATGAGCAACGCATAACTTTGTCAAAATTGTTTTCATTATCATTATTTCACAAATTGAGGAGATCGTTTTGGAAAGAGCAGAACTGGTGTCTGGCAACTAAGCCAATTATGTTCACGGTTCCTGGCAATTTGCGTGGAATTAGTTACTCAAAATCTGTTATCTTTCCAGTGTGTCAATTGACAAGTCCATTGGTTGTACACATATTCAATACTGCATTTTCTGCACATTGTGCTAAGCCAATTACTGGACATATTGCACCCCCATGTTTTTCCAATATTTTTCGCCAACACTGCTTTTTGTCACTAATCAAGACTTGTCAGATATTACCACAGCTTTCCCAATATTGCCTGCCCATATCTCACATGATTGAACCTCACAAATGTTATAAAAAGGTGTGGTACAGAAACGGTTTTTCATTCCTGGAGGAAATTCCTACAGACAGTCAGACAACTCATCGTGCAACTTTCACATTTTTATTTTACTTCAATGAAGTCAGCATGCCAAAAGGGCATAAGTACAATGGGGAGGAAGCCACACAAAAGCTGCTGGACATGTCCACAGACAGCAACATGGAGAGTGAGCCAGATGAATACATGGACTGCATCCTCCACAGGGAGGGTGTAAAACGTGTGTACAGCCAGAAGCATGGTCACACGGAGTCATCAGTGACGGACAAGGACAAGGCATCAGACGGCTCTCTTGAATTTCAAGATGATGTGCTGCAGTTGTTGCCTCAATGCTCTTTGCAAGATCTTTGCTCCACCAACAAACATTTGCACAGCGGAAGTCCAGTTCCCAGCACATCAACGTCGAAGCCTGCTCTTTGACATACCAGCACACCAATGGGGTCTGCATCGCCTGTGGACAATAGGCCATTCTCTCCCATGGCAAGTACGTCTGCGATGCCCACACCCCCACTGCACCAGCATGCCTATTGGTTCTGCTTCTGCGAACAGTACCTCGCCGTCATAGCCAGATGTGCATGGAAGCCGCATGCCAAGTGACTCTGGGTCTGAGCTCAATTCCAGTTGGGATTGTGTTCACGGAAACATGGACATCAGCACTGACAGCAAGGTTCAATTCAGACCATGTTTCACTGAAGAACAATACGAGGCCAGTGGTGATGAGGAGGACACACTAACCCATGGTGCAACAGGATCGGATGCTGATGATGAGGACAGTCACTCCGGCCATGCACATTTCATGGAGGACTATGTGGAGGATGCATCTGATGCGGACGATGAGCCCTCCCCCCCTGATGACCTCCCTCCAACCCCTCCTGGCGCCATGGATGCCGAGGATGACAACACAGATGGCCCTGAAGTGATGCCACCTCCAAGGGCATGCAACAGAGGCACCAGGAGGAAAAAGAGGCAAGGTCCAGGAAATCAGAAACACATTGTGAACTTTGACAAAGATGATGATTATGAAAAAGATCACCCCATGTGGAAGCATGGTTCCACTTTCCTCAGGGACACCATCCAAGTGCCTGACATTGCCTTCCAACCTGACCCCAGAAGCGAATGCTCTGACAGTCTGCTGTTTGACCCATCGGGATTTCAGCCACTAGACTTTTTCTACCAAATATGGCCATGTGAACTCTTTGACCATATTGCCAAGGAAACAAATTGACATCACAATGCGGGTGAGGATCATAACAGAAGATGTGGTGAGTATTCAACCTTTTCTTTCAATTCACTTTATTTCAATTACGTAATCAACATGTCTACAAAGCCATGAAGTACACAAAGGTCATTGCAGCATGTCTAGGCTCATGGGACCACAAATGGGTCAGCGTAGATGTACAGCAGTCAAGATCGCAATTTCGAGACAAGTCCAGTTCAATATGCCTCGCAGTGCATGGTTGAAAAGGACATACATGTTTGCAAGCAGCATACACAGTGAGCACTACAGAAACTGCACACACACAACTACAGCTTTATGTTCACAAATTCATGGAGAGTCTGGTTGCATTTGCCTCGCAAGGCAGCGTAGGAACTGAACTTCATTTGTACAAACACCATACACGTTGGCAACTACAATATTTTGTTCACAAGTTCGTGGACAGTCTGGTTGCATTTGCCTCGCAAGGCAGGGTACACAACTACATACAATTATACAAATGGCATACACATTGACAACTACAAAATTATGTTCACAAGTTTGTGGACAGTCTGGTTGCATTTGCCTCCTGGACAGTCTGGTTACATTTGCCTCGCAAGGCTGGGGTAATAAGTACTTCCCCATATGTACAAATTACACTGCTGTACAAGAATTGTTCAACATCACGTTGTGTCATTGTCAATGATTAGTTGGCGCAATTTTTCCAGCTCCTTCAAGTAGTTCTTGATCATACACATAGTTTTCTGGGCCTGGGGGGCCAGAGGGCAGCCCAGTGCAACTCCTTCTTGAGCATTCTTTCGAACATAATGGAGATCAGACTTCCGTGCATTTATCCAGACTGTTAGCTACTCAATTTGCAACCAAATGGTGAGCTGCCAAAAACAATCATTTTGAACCTCGACAAGACTGTTGAAGAAAAGGCAGTAATACTTGCGATGCCACTCACATTTGCATGGCAGACACAAACACAACTGACACTTCATTTCTCCACCTTGGTATAATTTCAACCACAACCACAAGAACAACAGGATATACCCAATGTTGGATTCAAAACAAAACACGTGTCACAATGGCGATTTGTATTGCTCAATTGCCCCGACCCACACGTTCCACAAGAAAGAGTTACGCAATGCACTTGCATCATTTGCGCAATACCTGCTTACTTTGCATCATCAACTTTGCATCTTTTGGTGTTGCACTTGGGTTGTTTCCATGCTTCGAAAAAATTGTCAAAAAAGATATCTTGAACAGAGGTGTGCAATGCTTGTGAACGATTGGTGCGATGCGGGACCTGCACACAGTTTGTCCACACATTGTTGTTCACGGTTTCAAGATTGTTGGACCTGAGCTGAGTGCCATACTCATTGATAGCGTACAACTGACATAGTTTGAACAGAGCCTGCAGCACAGCTATAATGTAGCTGTGGGAACGATTTCGGATACTGCCCCACTGCAAAGCATCCACAAATTTCTCGGCCCCTGTCGGCCCCTTGAACTTGAAAGTTGGGACCGGTTTGGCTTCTTGCCCCTCTGCTTCACCCTGTCTCAAACGCAGTCGATACCCATCAGTGCAGAAGACCTTGCGATGCATCATTGTCTTGAACCCACCGCTGTCTTCCTTCTCGAGTTCCAGCATCTGGAGACAGATCTTGAAGGCATTCATGTGGAGACCAATGGCCACTGGGGGTCCATACATGGGGTCCCGGCACGCAAAGAAATCCACAAGAAGCAGGGCCTGTTGATGGAAACCCGCATTGTTTTTGCCAGACAAGCTCTTGAACTCTGCACTGACAACTTGAACTCTGTGCAATACTGCACAGGCATCAGCCATTGTTTGCCTCGTGGGAACTTGAGGCAGGTCCGCCTCACACAAGTTCTTGAAAGTACACAAGTTCTTGAAAGTTTCATCCAGCTTGTCACTGTTCACTTCAATCTGGTCGCAGTCGATCATGTCCAAGTCCCCACGGATGTAGCACACATTCACATTCCACGGATGACCTCTGGGTGATCCTTCGAGGGTAGTGGCCAAAGGCATGTGTCAAAGCATGTCTGACCCCTCACCCTGCCAGGAAGGATTCTCAGCTTCAGACATCCCTATGATTGACAAAAGTCCAGCCCATTTCATTAGCATGCGGGCAGTGGCAGCCCCATGCCAGTCCCAAGACTTGTGTGCGATAACAGTGGCTGAATCAAGTCTGTCATATCAAAAGCCGTGTCCATGGGCCTGGCTACTTCCCACCAGTTTTTATCCGAGAGATACTGCATTGCACCTCTGCTGTCGGTGAGAGTCTCCGGATCAACCAAATACCTGGCTGACTCCGTGAGAATGCGCCGCAGCCCCTGCGAGCAGTTGAGGGTAACTGGAACCTCCCAGATCCCATCATGCAGCTTCCCCACAAGGTTTCCCACGGCCTCCATGAACATCGCGCAGAAGTAGCGAGCCAGGACAGCTTCCAACTCAGTTGCAAATTCAAATTCCGAACCCTGGAGGTTGACCTCATCAGCCATGGACACAGGAATGATGTGCCATTGAGTGTCCATGGGCCCATAAGGGTCCCACCTCATGGCAGCAGGTGTGAGTTGGTCTGCTCCATTCTTCGGGATCACTGCATTGAAGGAGCAGAATTCTGGTCTGACAGTCTGAGCATAGTCCTTGCCGTCTCAGCCACCTGGCCATGCTGACACCTGAAACAAAATCATAATTGAATATGCTGCTGGCCGACATCAAATTGCTGCATCCAAACTTGTATCGCTGCAGCTGCCTGTTTGTGCCAAAACTGGAGATTGGTGGCTTGCCACAATAACTTCTTGTACTCCACAGTCTTCTTCTCGGGTCCCTCATAAATTTCCATTTTTAGAATTTGCACAGATAATTCATTGATGTGTCCTTGACATGCATTCCATTGCTGGACCACATCCAAGTGACAGAATTCCACAGTGTTGTATGGTTCAAAATCAAAATATCTGAGATATGTAGGTCATTGGAAAGCATTTGTCATTGTGTGGAATGCAAAGCGATGTGACCGTTGAGGGGAGATGGCTGTTGGTAAAAGGGCAAAAGGGCATTGGTGAGCATTCAATGCTCGTAATCATGATAACTGGTCCCCACACAAAAGCGTTCAAGAGTGGCCTTCGAGGGATGCTTCCTCCAAGCACGCATTAGAGGGCAAAAGGTCGGCAAAGAGAAGTGATAGTCATGCTGAGGACTGCACAGGCGAAACCTCCCATGAGCGGCTGGAGTGGGATGCTTCCCCAAAGGAGGGTTCGAGAGGGCAACAGGTTGTTACCCATTATATCCTTTTCCTGAACATGTTGAGGGCCAAATGAAATGCACCGAAATTTGAAATGGACTTCCACTGCATGTGTTAGATCTGTATGTAATTTCACAACTAATGGCTTGTTTTAGGACTGCCGGTAATCAAAAATCTGTTCAGCAACATGTGAGAGGCCTGACCATAAAGATATCCCAATCCCAGTTCTGCAATTACTCACCATGCTTCGATGAAAGTTGATTTGTTCAAGAACGATTGGTGGCACGAGTCGAAAAACATTCCAAGATGGACGCGGATGACGTCACCGATGTAGTCCCGCGTCACAATTCGAGTGCAGATCATCAAATTAGTGATTAGTGATATATCTGTGAGTTTCGTACCTTCGGTGCAGCCGCAACGGTCATTGCACAGAGCCATGTCTTCAATGTCCCCAAGGCAGACACCAAAACAATCGTGGTCACAGAATCTCTTGACGGTCTCGTGGACATCTCTCTGTGTTGGAAAAATAAGACTTAAATTTGTCAATTCACTTTCGGATTTTGTTTTGCTGCTTGTAGACAGGAGCGGATCCGGAGGGCGGGGGGGGGGCGGGGCGCTGAAGAGTCTTGTGGATTATTGTAAAACAAGGGAGTCAACTTGTGGGAAGTCCAGCAAGACACTCCAAACCTGAAGTGGACCATGTTTCCAAACACTCAAACCTCATGGACACTTGAAAACAACTGGCCTTTTCTCATGCAGAACCCAACAATGATCAGTTGCCCGCTTTCTCGCAGGACTTCGCTCATTTTTTCAACAGCAGTTCATTTCAGAAGGACATTTGTGCGCACAAATTTCTTTTGCTCTTCTTGATTGAACTTGGGTCCAAGTGCCAATCTGCTGGATCCAGTTCTCACCTCTTGCAGCACTCGAGCGGCGGTCAGAGCGATGCTACCCAGGAGGAGCACGATCAGCAGTGCAGCGGTCCTCATCATGGCGGCGAAATCTTCACTCGTCTCAGTTGAAAGTTGCAGTTCAGGCTTTTGGGAAAAAAAGTGGATAGTTTTTGTAACGTTTTAAATGTCTGTGTGCTCAGGTTTTGTGGGGCATAAGAGAAGGTGATTAGCAGACAATGATCTGAGAACTCGCGGTCATTCCTTCTTCGGACAAGTTCAATGATTTTTATGAAGAGACAAAGTCTATGAAAGTGATAAAAATGATAGTTTTTCACCACCAAGCGACATAAGACTCACCTAAAATGTGGGTTTGTTGATTCGTCACCGTTGCAGGCAGTAAGTTGGTTCTTCAAATAGGAATGCAGAAAACACCACCAAATGCACATGTGTTTCTTTCAGAACCATATTTGATACATATCAGAACTGAGAAATGTTTACACATCAGCACTCTGCAGATCCTATCCTTCAGGTGTTCCTGTACCTCTGCTGATACACATCACTCCAGGTACATACCACAGCTGACACCCCACTTTGTCTTCCACTGATCACCAAAGTAGATACAAAACCACCTTCTCTGTTTTGTTCTGTGCACCTACGTCAAAGAAATAAGCGCATAGTTTCTGACCAGTACCCAGCTCCGAACCTGCAAAAATGTGACCAATGTAATGTTCTAAAATACACGCATTCAGGCTCTGTGAACTTACATGGAAATGGGCGAGTTCGTTCGCGCGTCTCGCGAGCCAGCGGCCAAGTCCCGCGACTTTGTCCCTGGGTGGGAGACTGGGCGACTCGGCCAGCAAGGCTAACATGGGGAATCTTTGGCAAATTGCGTGATCCTTGGCCAACCTTCACAAACAAATTGCGCGAATCTGCACGTACAATTTGCCGGGGAATCAAAAATCAAAAATATTGATGAGCGAAACGTTGCGCACCTGCTCCGCGATAAAAACAATACGTGGAGCACGTGATGAAATTATTTTCTTATTTTATTCATTAAATTCACCAAAAGATTTTTCCAGTTCGGAAAAGCACAAGTTTGGAAAAAAGTAAATGGTATTTCAGGTGTGTTTCATTGTTTCTATGTACATCTACTGTTGATACAAACGCACTTCGGTTCTCGTTTCACAGGTCCTCTGGGGACTCAACATCGTCCATCACTTCAACTCTGTCCTCTTCGTCAGAACTCTCCGTACCGTCATCAAAATCATCTCCATCCAACTCCGAGTCCTTTGCATCACTATCACCATCCACGTGCACATCTGCAACATGCAGCAGATGAAATCCACCATCACAACCACCAAATGCTCCTCTCTCCGACTCCCGATCACTCCCATTCTCTTGCGGCTCAGACTCAATCTCTTCCTCAACGTCGCACTGCGGGCGTGGTCCCAGGATGTCTTGCATTTCGATGTTTTCCTCAAAAGCAACGCGATCAAATTCTTGTGAAGTGAGATGCTCATCTGTGTCTACAATGTCCGCCTCCTCCACTACATCTTCGTCAGAGTCAGGAACTTCCACGGCCAACATTTCCAATTTGTCCTTTTCATCAGCAAAGAGTTCAGGCTTCAAGTCCCTCAGTGGCTTGTAAGGCATTGCAAATCTACAAAGTAAACACAACAAGGAAGACAAAGTCAGGGCACACAGTACGTCAAGTGGGTATGCTGATCTGATTCAACCCAAAAGTACAAAATCCGGGTCATATCACCTGAGTCTTTGTGGAACTTGTCTTGGATGTTTTGTGGCATCAATGTAGGTGTGTGTTCTCAGGTAGCGTTTCACTTCCTTTCTTAATCCTTTCATTTCTAACTTTTCTTTCAAAATAATTATCATGAAATTTTTCCTGCCATTAACAGCTTCATGATCAGCAAGGATGAATTCCTCCATTCCGTACTTTGACTTCAAAAAATTTCTGAAATATAAAACTACAGAAGTGAAATTGATTGTTATTACTCTTGCCAAAGTTGCTGAACGAGAGCCATTGCCAAACATACTTGGACATAATGAAGATGACTCGTCTGCTTTTCTCTATTCCTTGAATGATGTTGGCCATGATTGTTCTCCCAGCTATGAAATCTCTCTGATGAATGAAGAGTTTGAACCCATGGTCAACTTCGATGTCAAGGCTTCTGTTTCCATTTCCTTTCTTTTTCCACAGAACATCAATCAACCAGTTCACATCTTCTATGCTGCCACACAAAAACAGGGGTACCAATTCAAGAAAGATGTTTGTTTCAGAATTGTTTCTTTTTTGCATGAATGAACAGAAACAAGGTCACAAGATACAGACTGTGAGACAAAAATTGGTCAACTTACCAAAAGCACAGGAAAGCATCATACTCAATGTTTTCCAAATTCTCCTTTTCATCATCTTTTGGCACAGTGTCCAGCCTCAGATAATAATGCACCAAAAACCTCACTTCTCTGGATTTTTTGAAAGCCACTGTTGCCAAGACAACAAAGAGACAAAAGACAACAATGGCAGACACTGAAACACCAACTATTTGACCTCTGCTCCACAATGGGTAACATCCCAGAAGTACATCAGATATTTTATGAATTGAAACACCTTCCAATTTGCCAGAGCTACATTTAACTGTCCTGTAATCCCAAACAGTACTTCGTCCAGTGATGTCATTGACTGAATTGAGCCAGTTGATCATCCAAATTATTTCACAATCACAATGAAATGCATTGCCACTAAGCCAAATATCCTTTACTGTCTTCAATTTTTGTATTTCCTTTTGAAATCCTCTGTATTTTGTTGTTTGTCAAATTTAGTACATCCAGAGATTTCACTTGTTTCATTTGGACAATTGAGTCAGATGATATCATGTTTATTTGTGTGCCTTTTAGTATCAAGGTGTTGGCCAGTGGTGGTATTTTTGGAAAATTCTTCAATCCAGCAATAGAACAGTTAAAAATGTTTCTCCAACTTGTTGTGTCAAAATGGCACCAGCAAGATCCACAGCTGTGGGGTTTTGCTGTAAACAGGCAATTCACACATCATGTGAGGCAATGCGGTATTTTTCAGAAATGTATGACATGCATAACTTTTCATCTAGGTGCCAAACCAGTTTGAGTTTGTGAGTCAAATGAAGCACACGCAACAAAACAAAAAAAAACAAAACAAGGTCAACACACACAAAATGTCTGATATGACTCGCTTCAAACAACTCCAACAAAGCAAGCGACTTACCTGAAGCAAAAGGAGTGTTGATATGTTCAGGGAGTAATGCCATTTTAGGTGCGTCTGTTGAGTTGGTGTTGCCACGGAAATGGCCACAATTACGAGCCCCAACTTGTTGGGGGCAATGATGGAAAATACCTGTGTCATTCACTTTTGAGAGAAAGTCTGTGTCCTCAGAATCAGTTGCTATGTGACCATTTGATATGGTAGAGTTCCACGTCAGCATTCGTGACTGATTTACAGTTGCTCGGACATTCCAAGACTCATTCAAAGCGAGCTCAGATGGCAATACAAGTGTTGTGTTGTACAGCAGAAGTGTTTCAATTTGCCACGGTTCAAAAAAGTTAATATCTTCTTCCTCAAGTACATATCCCAGTACCAAAATTGAATTTTCCACAACCAAGTATTTCAAAAGCAGGTTTTGTCCAAAAATGAGGTAGTTGGTCCGCTTCCTCTCATTGCATAGCATGTTGTTGATGTGCAGAAAGTTTCCTGGTGGATTAGGCGTTTCACCATTCTCCAGCAGTGTGTTGATGAAACAACAGTTCTTGAATGTTCCATTTGAGTTGCTCAAATCGAGAATCATGTTGGACATTTCTGTGTTGTGTACAGTGATCTGCGACTTTAGTGACCGAATGCCACAAAGAGATGTTGAACTGAGCTTCGAGGAAGTCACAACAATGGTTGTTTCCTTTCCAAAAACCAAGAAGTTCACAACAGATCTAACTGTCGACAAGTGTGCAAAAGTAGCATTGTTGACCATCGTGGTGTTGGAAATGCGAAGTAAAGAATGAACGTTGCTGGACAAAAATACCACAGTTCTTGTGAATGATATTCTTACTGTGGCATTTGAGAAAAGCACTGAAGATCTGGAAAATACGAACAGCTTGGGTAACTCGTAATCCAATGACCACTGGTCCTTTTCCTCCTTCAGGTAAGCGAATTCAAGAAATCCACTGAAATTTGCAGTGGATTTGAGAAAGACTCGAATTCCAACGGCAATGTAGTTGTCCGAGAAGTATCCTTCTGAATGGTCTGACACATTGATGTTGAGTTTGGCATCTCCAAGGAACTTTGTGTGCTGTGTCAAAATGTATGAATGAAAAGTTGCCAATAAAAGGTTGGAATTAAGGTCAATTGCGTCTACAGTTTGAACAAAGTTTGAAAATGTGCATTGTTCAATTGTCATATCAGCTTGATAGCCAGAAAGCACAGTGTAGGTATTGTCAGTGAATGTGCAGTTTCGCACTGCAATGGTTGCGAAGGCAACATTGATCAAAGCATCAAATCTGGATGCTGTATTCCTCACAAATAATGAGTTTGTAAAAGTGACATTTGATCTTCCTTCAAAAAACAAGAGAACAACACCATTTGGCTCCCATGTATTGTCAACAAACTTGGTGTTGTTCACATCAAACCTTGTCCTCTCGCAAATGGTGAAGATAATGCTTTTGCTGTTGCCTGAAAAGGTACAATGATCTGTGTTCACTGATATCCACCTTCCAGAAGAGTGTTCACATGTGTTGAGAAAGCTTCCGTTGTTTTCAGTGAAATTTGAGGATTGCAGAACAATGTTTGTGGCACAGGGTAGAAGATAAACTTCAGGCTTGAATGGAACGTCATTGTGATCAAACCAAGAGTCTGCTATTGTAAGTTGTGTTTGATTTTTGCGGCATGGAATCAGCCCACCGATGACAGAATTGTTGTGAATAAGTGAATGAAATATCCCAAGCTGAGATTCAAATCCATAAAAGAGAATTAATATGTTTCCAATGTTTCCAGATAGGTTTGAAAATTGCACAAATATGGTTGTTGAAAACAGCAAGGAAGAATCAAGAGTATTTTGCCCGAAAACGGAGTCAGATATGTCAAGTCGGGATTGCTTTCCATCACATTGTATCAAGGAGCCAGATCTGACATTGTTCAGCACAAAGATGCCCTTCTTTATCGCAACTTGATGTCTGGCCAGGATAATCCTGCCTTGATTCCTTACAAAAGTGCAGTTGGCAATGTCTGCAGTTGTGTTTTGTCCCAAATCCAGCACTTGGCCTTGTTGGCCCTGAAACCAGGAATCCAAGAGATTCACAACAGAATTCACCCCAACAAAAAGAAAACTAGCGTTGAAATGTTGAATGTTTCTGTGCACAATTGAGCTGTGCACAGATACTTTGCAATTGTTTGTGCACGATATCCCTCCGATATTCTCACTGAAACTTGTGTTTTGTATTGCAATGACTCCATTGGCTTCAATTGTGATCAAATCAGGTCCATTGTGTTGGAATGCACAGTCGTCAATAAAGATATGTCCTTTTCTTTGAACAACCAAGTCAGCTCTGTTGTGCATAAATGCAGACTTTCTTATCAAAAGAGACGCATGATTTCTCACACAAAAGACAGCAGCTTTCTGTGTTCCATCCTCAGGCTTCCGAGATGTGTCGTCAACAAATGAATTGTTTTCAAACTTAGAATTTTGTATCCTGACGCTGACATTGTGATCGCACGATATGGTGCAAGGAACTAATACACCAGAGACGAAGGGAGTATTTTTGCTGACATTTGATGATTCCAAATGAAGAGATGATTTTGGTTCCATGTAAATTACTCCGCCATCAATGCCAGCTGCATTGGATTCAAACAAGGATCCGCTGTCTGAAAGCTTGCACTTTTCTCTAATAAAGAAGCATGAGCCTTTTGCTGCTTTGTTGAATATGAAACTGCTGTTGGCAACCTGGACTGTGGTGTGGGAAGCCACGGAAATGGCTGATGGATATGGAAAGTCTCCATTTCCTACGATACTGACTTGATCGAGAAACAGGTTGCTCTTCTGAACAACATAAATTAATCCTTGTGTTGCTGTTAACTCTTTGATTGTTGTCTTTCTCAGTGTCACACGGCTGAATGAGGCCTTGAAAATTGGACCAGTTGACAAACGGTTTTCTCCGATAAAATGGCTTTGTGAAACAACCATTGTACTGTTTCTGACATCCATCAAAGGCTCAGAAGCCTCATTTCCCACGGAAAATGTGTAGCCTACTATTGAGACTTGGTGAATATTTGTCATTTGGCACGAAATGAAGTTGCTATTGACGATCATGACAAACAAGTGTTGTGGAAAGATTTCACATGGCTCACGAGATGTTCTTTTGATCTCCACGTTGACAAAACTTGACTTGGAAATTATAAGATTGATATCTTGAAATTTCAATTTGACCTTGGCTTGTGTGCGGACATTTGTGACGTGCACACTGCAGTTAGTGCATTCGGAAGAAGTGATTGTCAATGAACGACATTTCAACCATGGACCTATTCGATTGCACCGCAAACAACCGCAAATTTTCGGTCAGTTTTGACTTGCACTCACCAAAGCTGTTCTATTGCTTGCGCCAACCGCAAATCTGCACCGCAAACAGTGAAGGACCGAATTTGATGGTTCAGTCAGTTTGCGCTTTGGCTCAGAAATGTAGAAA
>JAAUXT010098187.1_pt1 | contig 13003 bp, 12 predicted proteins | sample 7278171 | NCBI WGS metagenome assembly JAAUXT01 (sample SAMN14350112, study PRJNA611818) | marine sediment metagenome | isolation source: surface marine sediment (1.8m) | place: French Polynesia: Moorea | collected 2018-08
ATGTTGAAGCTCTTTGACACAGTTTCCACTGTTTTACAGTCTGCTTGGGTACAAATTGGGTCACATTGTGCAACAATCGCAGAAGGTTCCGATCATGACGAGTCTCAAAATTAAATGATAGATCCTCGTATGAGCTCGGAAAGGTGTAGTTCCTGTGCGTCTCGCATTTCACAGTGGACCTGTTTCAGCAGCCGTGTGTGTCAAAAGGGTGTCGGTCAGGTGGTCGCTGTCACAGAAGGTCACACAGAAAAAACAGACTGTGGCAAGGTGGGATCTCAACTCTCATCTTTAGCAATCTGTTCTGAGACCCGACGTCTGTGGCAAAATGTAACACTGAGATACTGTGAGACAAACTGCGTCTGTGATTCTTCATGTCCTGGTGTGTCGCGCCTTTCGTGAAAGTGTCAACGAGCGGGTTTACACAGACAAAGCTGGTGAACTCGACACGGAAATACCCAAGTTTAGCCACACACCTTGACCTCGAAGGGGGTGATTTTCTTGAAAATTTTATTTTGAACACAAAAGACGGGGTGCAGATCACAAGGGTGCGTGTTATCCTTGGGTGATTGTGGTTTTCTCCAGAGGGGTTATTTTTAGATTCTTAGCGTTGTCGGCGTGAAACAATGCCCCGAGGCAAACTGCCTCTCCCTGCAGAAAAACTCAATGGTCGTCGAGTTTTTATGCCTCCTCCTCCATTTTGACTTGATTTTGTTATTCAGGAGGCAAAATACCCCTATTAGAGACCATATGGCTTGCAAATTTGATGAGCCATTTTGTCATGGAATGGGGGTAGTTTGTCACTGAATAATGTTCTGTATCTTGGAGGCAATTTATCCTGGGATGAGGGCAGTTTATCACTGAATCTTGCTGTCACTGTCTGAGGCTTTTCACCACAGAATGGGGGCAGTTTGTCACTGAATATTGCTCTGTCCATGTCTGAGGCATTTCACCACAGAATGGGGGCAGTTGGTCACTGAATATTGCTCTATGTTGGAGGCAATTCACCATGGAACAGGGGCAGTTTGTCACTGAATACCACTGCAAAACCCAAAAATGGCTGCAGAACCACAATGTACTCACCTAGGGTTGACTCAGGTGGATGTTTAGGGTGCATCTCATCACAGTGGTCTGGAAACACTGGTTTTGTGTTGGGGCAAAGGCACTAAATTACTGTACCACAGCATCAACACTTTTGCTCAGTAGGCTGCAGCCCTGAAGCAGTGATTCTCGGATCAAGCAATGGGTCATCTCTTGCCTGATGAAGGACCATGCTTCTATGTCCACTAAATCCATGATGGATGCCAAGAAATGGGGAATTCCTGCCACATTATAGGAATTCCCTGGGGGACTAATTTTTGGACTTGACAGATGGCAAGGTCCAGTTTCCCTTTGGATAAACAGAAATGTATGTGAGGCAGTGGGCAAGTGTGAGTGGTGGGTGTCAGTGGTGTGTGATACAGGGTCATTTTGATTTTGTCATATCTTTGATGCGCAGGTGGGCATGGGGGGCAAGTGTGCAAAATGAACTGTGCTCACACAGAGCCAAAACAGGGGGCATGCATGGTGTGGGAGTTTAGTGCAAGTGCAATCAGTCAGGGAGAGGCACAGCTGGATAAGCAGAGGCAAACAGAGGGAGAGAGGCATCCCTGGCATGGGAGGCCATAAATTCCTCCAGATGGGAGCCTGGCCCTGGAGTTTAGGAAAGATGCAGAGAGAGGGAGAGAGACAGACACACAGAGAAGGGTGTGCATCACATGCAACATCAGAATAAATACAGACAGGGAGAGGGGGAGAGAGAGGCAGTGGCATGCATGGCATCCAAGGTGCAATATGAGCACTGGTGGTATGCCAGGCAAGCCTGGCAGCTTCAAGTAACCAGAAGGTTGGGGATCCGAATCCCACTGGACTCACAGCAAATTTTTAATATTTTGCCCACAACTCAAAAATGAGTATGCCCATGGGTACACATGGGCTCCAAAATTTTCTAAAAATGTACCCTACAAATGAGCATATGTGTTTGGGCTGTAAAAAATTCTTAACTTTACTTCCAGTTTGCCTGCAAGTACTTAGGGATCCAGTTAATCCAGGCTCTTATCAGCTGGACCAGTGGCCTTGTGGGCTGAGGTGCTGATCACTGACTCTGTCCCCGTGCTATGGAGATTCAGAGTTACTGAGGCTTACCTCTTCTATTGCAGGAAGACAATTGGTTCAATGACCTCAACACAAAGTTCAAACATATGGTGATCAACATGTAGATTGGCAAGACAACTGACGAGGAGGGGTGGTGGGTACAATAGGTGGGATGCATACACATACACAGACAATGCAACTACCACTCAGTAACTTCGAATCTCCCTGGCATGAGCATGATAGAGATAAGGTAGTGCCTAGCTGGGACTGAACCCAGCATTTTTGCCTTTTTTGGTTGAAGTGGTTAAAGGAGAAGCAGCAGAGCATCAAAATGAGTGCTCAGTTTGGTTTCCACACCCTGGATGCCTCACACCTTTGAAGTGAGCTGTGCCATGGCAATTTGCATCCATTTGGAGTTGAACTGGTGGACTTCCACCTTTGTGGGCCTTTTGTATCACTTCTCTGGGTAATTGCCCCTGTTGCATGTGGAATTACCTCCCTGTGACTTCAGCATGGTTTCTGAGATGAACTGCCCCCATTGCATGTGAAAATGCCTCCTTGTGACTTGGGCATTGTCAGAGATAAACTACCCCTGTTCTGTATGAAAATGGCTCCCTCACAGATGAAACAAAAATGTGAATGACACTGGCCTCATCCTTGGGAGGGCTGTGAAACTTGCTTTGAGGCATTTTCCCTTGGAATTCATGCAGGGAGAGGCATTTTCCCTCGAGGGGCATTTTATCACTCCAGCAGCGTCAACTTGTCAACAATTCCAAAAACTTGAAAAAAGCGTCGTATGACTGCGAAGAAAACCGCAGGCACTTTGTAAAATCAGCTTCTGTAACTTGTTTCAGTGGAGTCTTGTATTTGTTGCTTTGAGTCAGGGAGAAAGAACAAGTTGCCGCCAACATTGCTGTGCGCTGTCCCTTCCACAGTCAAGCGCGGAGTGAGTGTCAACGTGCAACAATAAACTATGTGCACCAGTTGTACCACACAACACAGTTTTGTGCGTCGTTCTCTGTCGGTTGATCCAACTGCAAGTCGCGGCTGTGTTGGGCACCTAAATGCGACCGTTTCCTTTTGGAAGTGTTTGGATCTGCAGTCGACGGCATTTTGCCGACCTGAGAGTAAGTGGCCTCTGAGGATCTTGGGACCAGACTCTATTTGCCGCTTCGAAGCGAACGGACGACAAACAGCTTTACGTCGTCCACAAAGTGACTCCGCATCAGGAGCTTCGTACTGGAGACGTGGAATTTGTTCCGTGCCTTTGGCTGTCGCACGTGAATCTTGACTCAACGTTTCACTCACCTTGAGCAAAGTGCACCACACACCACGTTTCTTGGAACGGTACAAAGATTTATTGTTTGTAACCCAGCTTTGTTTTTTTGCAACATGTACAAACTTTTACACCGTCAACAACAAGGAAAGAAATGTACACTGAATCCAGAATAACAAGTATAAATAGAAATAGAAGCAAAAGTACGCGTGGATCGATTGTATCTTTGTTTTGAGCTTGCAACCACGAGAGCAAAGCGATAATTGGCCGCTGAATCTGGTCCTTGGAATTTTAATTATTTTTTTTCTCGGCCAATTTCAGATTGAGCAAGAGAAGCCAACGGACCATTTGACACGAAACCAGACCGAAGAAACGGACAACGACGCCCTTGTGGTGCAGCAAAGCAGCGACTCACATTCCCAACAACTTTTCTGTGTCAAACAACAGCGAGATTGCACAATTCATTTAAATTCAGATCATCTTACATCAAAGGAACACCGAGGCATTGATAACGACACAAACGAAATACAATCACAAGAGAAACCCATAGAAACTGACCTAGAAATGACTTATAGCAGCGCGCACCACTTCTCAGCGAAATGGCATTTGGGGGCCAGCAAAAAACAGAAAAGATAATGCCGTGGCCAAAAAGAACAAAAGTTAAATCAAAGTGTCAGCAGACAACTGCACACTCCGAGAGTTTCCTGCTTTTTCTTGGTTTTTGAAACTGACCCGACCGGCACGACACTTTGTTCGCAAGCTCAACATTGCTTTTCTGGTCAAGGCCTTTGAGCGTCAGCAGATTCCGCTGCGGGCAACATTTGTTGCGCAGTAACATGATCCATTCCAAACTAACTCCCTACAATCCCTTTTCAACTAATTCTACGTAACAATAGCCATCTGCAGATTCAACAGAGGTGCAGCCCAGAACAAAAAATTGGTCACAGTTTCACCAGGTAGATCTGGACGATACTTCGTTTTGGGAACTGCGTGAACAAATTTCATTGCAACACTTTCAGATCTTTCAAAGCAAACTTGACTGAGTACTGTTCCGCAATTTTGTTTGCAGAAGGAAAAATGTGTGTAAATGGTAACAAACAACATCCAATACCCCCTGAAGCATGCACATGTTCAAAGCATCAAGCTTGCCATGAAAAGCACTCTGCGAAGTGCGAGGCTAGGTACCCAGCTCCACTACACCCCACAACCCGCCTTCTGTCACAACCTCAACAGTCTCAGTGCCCTTCTTGACTGAAAGGCACAACACTGAAGAGACCACAGTTGGGTGTTGGAAGATCCAGGTACCGACCAGTAAAGCACATAATTTTTGTGCAGCTTGACCAGAGTGGTCCGAACGCGTGACGAGAGCTGAACATCTCCACGAGCAAACGCACGTGCACGAACCGCCCCACACAAACCGAGACACGACATTCCCTGAGCTGTAGGCACATATTACACGAATAGCATTTCTGCAACCATATTTGACCTCGAGTAACATTGTTCTGATCCACCACCACCACCAAATAAATAAACCCAGAGATGATAGGACTGCAAATCATTTACAAGAACATCAAGCACAGGACACTTCAAGCTTGGACACGCTCCACCAAAATTGCTGGTGTTTCACGATTCAGATCTCTATTTGCGGCTTCGCAGAGGACTGCACCGACAATACCGCTTGAATCAAAATTTTTGTTTTGTTCATCACCCTTGTACAAACCAACGCACAACTCCAGACAAGCCGCTGTACAAAGGCCACCATTGCATTCTGCTCAACAGTCACGCCTGCAGATCTTATCTTCCAAAAATGTTTTGCTCACGAAAAACACAAAACGCTGCCGAATTCTCTTTCAGAATTCAAGGTCAAACAACGATTTCCGCCAAAGAGTTGCACAACGGAGCAAACTTAGAAGAAACAAATGCCCCAGCAAGGTGTCTGAGCATGCTTACCACATTACATCACAAATGCCTCAAAATGAGCAACGAATCACCAATCTCGGTTCCCAGTTCTCCCAATATTGCAAGTTCAAAAGGGCTGAACCGCGAAGTTATGACGGGCAAAAACCTAACACCAAGAGTGACGATAGGTATCTCTTAAGTCAGAGAGAAAATAAATACGAGCGGTTTGCAAAGAATTGCGAACAGAACACATTATTTAAAGTAGTTCGCCTGCGACCGACCGACCAACACAATGGCGTTCAAAACAACGTAGAGTCTATTGCTGAGCAGATCATCTGCGAAAGTGTTGAGATGCGAGACAACAATTTGAGCAGCATGTTTCCACAAGCGCAGCTTCAGCCACCTCCATCACACAAACCGTGAATACACAAGGAAAATGCGTGATCTCATTGCGACACCCCAGATTCGTCAGAAAATGCAACATATTGACACCGAAGAAGCAAGTGAAAGGGCCAAGGATCTTCTGTCATCACTCAGGAAAGGTTGAACAAGCGTCGCAGAATCAGTTTTGATTGTTGTCGCTCAAGTAGGGAGACTGCCCCTCCTCCCTGGACAGATCCAGGTGATTCGAGTCTTCTTCGTCCTCAGAACCGTTGATGACGTCGTCATGAAGACCTTGACCTCTGAACTCGGCTTCTCCGGCGCTCGACGTCGATCCGGCTCCACCCTGGTTTGCCCTCGTGAGACTGGTGGCGTGGTCTTGCTCACGCAGTTGTGGCACTGCGTCATTTCGTGACGTCAGCGCAGCGTGGTGTGACGGCGGCGTCAGGGCGCGCACCCGCGACGCCGTGCCCGGGTCCACGTGACTCGCGCTCGCCATGGCCGCCGCGTGCCTCGTCCCGCCGACGGAGGCGACCGGAGCGGACGCCTTGGCCGGCCTGCGCCGCCGACTGTGGATCTGCGACTTGATCATGCTCTTCGGCCGATTCACCTGAAAACATGTCAGACAATGAAACGTTCGCAGGGAATGAGATGATGGCCTCTTCTGCTCAAGACTGAAAAAGATGACAACCGATCACGTGTTGCTGTCACAGAACCTCCGCAAGCGCAATTCTTTCTGGCCACACTTAAAAGTTCCCCAACATGTGACATCCTTCTGAACTAAAAACGGTCTCTGAGCCTCCAGAAAAAAGCTCCACCTTGTGGAGTTTGAAGTAGAGGCCGCAGGCGTTGCAGATGGGCTCCCCCTCGTGGCTGCGCCGCCACAGCGTCGTCTTGCCCGTGGCGCAGTTGCAGCACCGCATCCCCGACCGCTGCGACAGCTGAGACTCCTTTTCCTGCAGACAGACAGAGACGCCGGTCTGACTTGAGCATCATCCGTGCGCACAGATCTACGCGTTGCGACCGTAACTCGAACTGATCCAGGGGAAGGCAAGACGAAAGAAGACCAAACCCTCAATCGCTGCAAAGTCTTCTTTCCTACTCATGAGAGCCACAGGCGAACAGAGTGTTTTGAACAACTCAACCCAAAGTTGTGAAGTGGATTTATCACGAACCGTTTGGTGCTGCATCGCAGATTGCACGACTGGAGCAGTAGGACCTCCGATGAGGGCAGCTCTCCTGTTGGCCTGCCTATTGGCGGGCGTCAGTGCAGCCACGGCCGCTGCGCCCAATAGGCTCCCGCCGCTCTCAGGCACCACCGCCAGCGACCCTGCCCCGCCCCCGGCGGTTCTGGTGGAGGCGGAGCCAGCGCTTTGGTCGCCCCCGCTGGGGGAGAGGCGGGTGGAGAGAGGCACGGCGGAGCTCGAGGTGAAGGACGGCGGCGGCTGCTGTGAGGAGGACGCGGGGCCCGGAGAGCCCTTCATCTGAGCCACCACCGCCATCTTGGAAGGCATCGAAAGGGCCAGCTGGAAAAAGCAGCACAAAACGTGAACAAATTTTTTTTTTTTTCAAAAACGTTTGTTTTTCATGGACACCAAAGCGCGTTCGCGACAAACAAGTTCCTTCTGCCGATGTAGCTTCCCTGATGGCGACTTTCGAACTTCCACCTTGATTGACATGTACGCAGAATCTAGATCTGTTTTCGCAAGACGAGAGAGAATCACGACTCAGCGCTCCTGGACTCGCACCTGTAGTGCTGACAGCGGGTGCTGCGCCGCGGCGGCGGCGGCGGCGGCCGTGAGGTGCAGCAGCGGGTTGGCGGTGACGTCCTGCGGCGGCACGGCCCCCGGCAGCGGCGGCAGCGCCGTCAGACCGCGAGGCGGCGGTGGCACCAGCAGAGACGGGTTGATGATGGCGTTGGGAGCGACGAACTGCGCGCCGCTCGTTGAAACCTGCGGATCATCAGAGCGACACGTGCACAGGTCTGTTCAACACACTGCCTTGACAGCCACTGAATCAACACGAGATCGCTTGGCATTGCAAGTATTCTTAACAACGACTTGCAAACATCTGCTCACAACCGCGCTGTGTGACGTTCGCACTGATTTATCAAGCGGATCCACTCCTGATCTCCACAGAACAAATTGTCAAGCAAAGTGGCACCCGCAGACTCATTTTCTTGGGCCCTTTCTTCACAACATTACAGCGCCACCCCAACTTCAACTCGCCGAGCCTAGATGATCCACTGAGAGACCCTCACCTGTTTCGAAAGATCAGGAGTGCTTCGACGACTGCTGTTCGGAGTGGAGTCCTCCCTCTTCACTGCTGCCCTCTCCTCGCCTCCGCCTCTGCTCGAGTCCGTCCAGTCCGGTCTGCCGCTCGAATCACCCTGGTTCCCTTCTTCATCCTTCACTCCATTCCTCCGCACCCCAAATCTCTGATCGCCACTCGATCTGCTGTTGTCGTCGGCGCCTTGGTCGTCAGGATCCAAAGGCTCCACGATCACCAATTTTCCAGGCACTTCACCGTGAGCGGGGCTGTCGCCACCGGTCTCTTCGCGCGACGAGCTCCTCTCCCCGACGCCGGCGTTATTTTGAAGAGGCGGCGTCTGGTTGGCCTGGGCAGTGCGCACAGCCAACTCAAGGGCGCTGCGCAGGACGCCAGGGTCGCTCGAACCGGACGCGCTTTTCACAGCGTTTTCTATGAGGTGCCCGATGTGGTTGTGCAGGGCAGCGCTGTTAGCGACGCCAACATCTGCGTCCCTGCCGTGCGCATGCGTCACATCCAAACTGGCGCCACCTGCAGTGGAACCGGACATCAACTCGACGGCCCCACTCTGAAGACCCAGCCTCGGCTTTTTGGCGGCAGAAGACGAAAGGGGATTGTTGACTAAGGCAAGTGGGTGTAATGGAATGGAAGCGAATGGAGACGAGATAGCAGAAGGGATTCCTGAGGGAATGAGCAGTGGCGAGGGTCCAGGCGAAAGAGACGGAGCACGAGAGCCCTCTCTTCTGCCTCTCGCGGGAGAAGGGGTCTCCCTCAGCCCCGACCCCTCTCTCTTGACTGGAGTAACTTTGGGCATTGGCACTTGTGGTCTCGTATCACCGTCATTGCATCGAGTTGTAAAGTCCACAGCGTCCTGCTCAAAATAGCTGCTTCCTCGAGAATCTTCATCATGACTGGTCACTGCGTGGAAGAGTTTGGTTTCTGAGATGTGCTTCGGTTTCCGTTTCCGGCTTGCGCGCGCAGGCTTCAGCTCGAGCGCGCCTGCGCCGTCCTCAGAAGGACTCGTGCGCAGCTTCGTTGAGCTGAAATCCAGGGGCTTCTCACACGACTCGACTCCACCAGGGTCATCGCGGTACGGCACCCGCCGAGCCTGAGCCTCGTTTTGATTTGCACTTGTGGTGAAAAAACTGGAATGAAAAGCTCCTCCATCCTGACTCTGATTCCCCTTGATGACTTCTTTGATGTTGACCAGCAGGACTTCCTTGTTGTCCAGCGTGATCCCGAGCAGTCCCTCCACGCACAGCTCGGACGTGTAGTTCAACCTGCAAGAACGTCTCTCATGAAGTGCGTCGATGAATATGTGTGTGTGTGTGTGTGTGTGTGTGTGTGTGTGTGTGTGTGTGTGTGTGTGTGTGTGTGTCAAAAGCGTTCTCAAATCTGTGGCTGCCAGTGTGCAATACGAGGGGTGATTCACTTCTGCTTTCCCTGCATGTTGATCAGCATGGTCACCTTGCACGGCAGTCAATACTGTGTTGTCAATCAAAGTGCACAAGCTGTTCGTGTTGAATACGCAGGTCTTTTCCCTGAACACCACAGAGAAATCAGAAGTGAATCCACGCTTGTATGCCGAAGAGGAGACTTCAGTTCAGAATTTCTGATGTCATGCTTGAACAGGGCCTTTTTGAAAATTGTTCGTAAAAAAGCCAAATGTTTTGTTGCAAAACTGTGGGAACATGACTCACCCATTTCGGCAGAGCTTGGTGATGGCCTCTACCAGGCCGTTTCGGACCGTGTCTCGTTCAAAAGCTTCGGAGAGCGTCCGGGCGTGCAGAGCCATGGCTACGCGGTGTCTAACCCATCCAGACGTTCAGTTCCTGTGGAGAGCGACGGTGGCATTGGTCACGACTTTCTGCAATGAAACAATTTGAAATGAAGCAAACAACCGAAGAATCAATCCACGGATAGAGAAGATGGTCCCGCGATGGAAACAACCTGTTGTCAACTTGTTCTTCGAGTTGAAGGAAGTGAGCCTAGACTGTCCCCTAACAAGACCATTTTGGTGAACAAAACCTTTCATTCACTAGCTTGCAATCACTTGTGCCTGAACAGTGCTTGCACGCAAGACTGACACACGAAATGAGGACAACAAAAGCTGCCAGCTGCAAACCTGACCAGTGCAACAAACTGACCACTGTTTCTTTTACAGAACTGGTCAAACCTCGTGAAAGCTGATGCGAAGCCCGGTTCGATACTTCTGAGTGCAAACAGTTGGTGGATCCAAGTTGATGGTTCGCTCGATTCGTACAAATAGACAACGTCTGAATGCTGTTCAACCTTGCCTTATCTCTTATCAGTTTCGCTTATCAGCAACCAAACCACAGTTTATCTTGCATTTTCAACTTCCATACCTGCTATAGACTCGCGAATAACCACAAATTACCTTCGGCAGCCGTAAAAATGGTGGCTTAATGTCTCAGTCACTCGTAAAAACGCAAAAATGTGGGCAATTTACTTTGGGTGTTTACTGATAACAGGTCGAGATACCGATTGGACGAAAACATCTTTTTCCACGTCGCCATTCGCAGCTCATTTTCTCCAACGTCTTTCAATAAAGTCACACCAAACAAGCCCAAATTATCAATTGCAATGTACTTTACAAATTTCTGGTATACCTTCAAGCAACCGAAGACATTTTCCGACAGAAAACAGTGCTTTTTCTCATTTTAGACACCGCCTTATCTGTGCTAGGCTGTACTTCCGGTCGCAGGTGCCCGGATGTAAATAAACTTTTCTTGCTGCGGAGGCTGAAGAGTTCCACTGATAAAGCCCATCACGTGATTGGCGCCGTGTTCTCCCAGGTGCACGCGCTCTCTCATCTTTTGAGACCTGCTTCTGGGGTCAAGGCAGTACCAGTCAGAACACTTGCAAATACTTTCTGGTCAGGATCCTACAAATCCATCAGCTGATATCGAAGGTCTTCTTGTGTTGATCTGGCTCTGGACACTCAGCGCGGAACAAAAATCTGCAGGCCTTGAACACTGTTCCCCCCCCCCAGGCGAATAAATCGGGTTTCATCAAGCAGCTGGTGTTCAGTTCCAGCCATAACACGCTCTCCCTATGTAAACAGCACCATCCGTGAGTACAAAAACACGTCATTGTAGAAACAAAATACATTGCAAGTCACCCTGAAATCAATGAGTCAGGAGCGTCTCCAAAAATCCAGAACCATGTGCACCCGTTCCGCCCGTTGACTTGCAATTTTTGAGCAGACAAACGAAGACGCGTCCATACACCCAAGACAAGGAATGTCGGAGGCGTCATCGTGTTGGATAAGACGCAGGTAATGTTGTCGATTTAAGCGCACGAAACGAATACATTCTGCTGGCGGGAAAGAAAGGAAAAGCTGTTGGAAGCTGCTTCCTGCTCCCCCGGGACACAGAGCTCCCGCTCGCAAGCAGGAAAAGCCAAACGCATCTGATTCGCAGCTCATGATATATTTAGTGTCAAGTTTCGAACGGCACGGAAATCAGTCCAAGACCCACTTTGAACACTTTGAGGTTCTGGTCATGCAGTGGTTATTCAGAGCAAATTGGCTGTTTGGATGCTTTGTGGGAAAACTTTGAAACGCCAAGCCATCAACCACCACAGGCTCACGGTGCTGGGATGTTCTAAGGCAGCACCAATCTCAATTGGCCAAGTTTGTGACAAATCTGGCGATGGACACAGGCTGATCAAGGTAAGTTCGGTGATTTTCTTTTGTCATTGTACTTGCTTACTCAAGAGAGAGAGAGAGAGAGAGAGAGAGAGAGAGAGAGAGAGAGAGGGGGGGGGGGAAAGAACGAGAGTCAAACGAGCAAACAGAAAGACAGACGGACCTTTGAATATTCTCACCAGTCTGGAAACAAATTGGTGGAGGAAGTTCCTCAGAGGGACTACGTACTTCTGGTCATGGTGTCTGAAAACCAAAACTGAAGGAACAGAAAATTATCAAGGAAGAGAAACCTGTCACGCATGAACGATGCCTGGCAGTGGGTGTGACTGAAATGAACGCACGAAACTCTTTGGGAAGGAATTTCCTCTGAAGCCAAACAAGGTGAGTTATTTTCCTCTCGTGTTCTACAAATCGGTCCTGCTGGCCTTTCCGTGCCTGCAAGGCAAAACTGGAGTCTGCGCTTTGTCTGTGTTTGATTATGCAAACATCTGACACGTGAAGAGACAGGCGGATTTATCTGGCAGCAGCTCAGCTCCGGCGAGGAACATGACGGATGTTGTCACATCTTGAAACTGCACGCACGCTTCAGGTTCCAAAGACCATCCCCATTTTTTTCCCGCAAAAGGCAAAAAACATAGATCTAGCCCCAAAAAAAGTACACGTTGCGTGACAGCCCACGGGTGCACTCAACATCCAACATTCAGTCAGATAGATCAAGACTGCATGAAAACCAACCCATATTGTTCGCACTGTTTGCTACTGTTCCCATTTTTCTTTGCTTGTGCATGTTTTGCTGTTGTGTGCTTGCCATGGAGATATGGTTTTGAACGAAAACGCTGGGACCTTGAAAAGGTCTTGAAAGGACTATAAATCAGCTGAGCGAGCTCAGCCTGGTTTCCTGAACCCTGGGAAATGCAGTTCCTGGTCCCCGTCGTGGTCCAGCATCTAATCCCAGTGAGCTTGATTGCTGCTTCTCTCTTGACAGTGGTAATTTTTCAGGACGGGCAGACTTGTGTGTGAGCGTCGTACCTGTTTCACCTTTGCCATGTGTCTTGTATGTGTCTTGAGAGCAACACACTCGACACTAGGGAGTTTAAACAGCGACGTTTCATTTTCAAACTTCAAACGTCATTTCAAACGTCAGAAATCACTTTCTGACTTTTAGATTTTGATTTATGTGTCACTGTAACAGTTTGAAACATTTTCATTTGAGGTATTTACTAAGTAAAATTCAGATGTTTTTCCACACATTTGTTACAAAATTAGATATTGGAAAGGCCTTTTTCCTTGTTCAAAGTACTTGTGAACCTGTGCTGTTTTTGGACTCCAAGCCAAGTTTGAGGTTTGAAGTTTGAAGTTTGAAATCCAAACGTCAAACA
>JAAUXT010067881.1_pt1 | contig 12999 bp, 14 predicted proteins | sample 7278171 | NCBI WGS metagenome assembly JAAUXT01 (sample SAMN14350112, study PRJNA611818) | marine sediment metagenome | isolation source: surface marine sediment (1.8m) | place: French Polynesia: Moorea | collected 2018-08
CCATTACCATTTTGTAATGAATGCTTGTTGAAGACTGACAAAGTTAATGAGGCATAAAAAAGAGAAATCCAAAAGTTAATGAGGCATGAACAAAATGAAGGAAAGAAACATATTTTGTAGTCTTCTGTTGTATATATGATTGAAGGCCCAGTAGTGATGTTGTAGTATAGTTTATTGTAGAGTATGAGTTGGATCTCAGTGGTTTAGGCTACCTTCCTCTCTGGTGTCACAAGCTATTGTGTGTTGGCAGTCTGGGTCATGTGCCCAGCTTAGGATAGTGGCTCCATCTAGTGGAATGATATGATTTTCTGTGGCTGTTGCTGTGGCTATGGAAGGCCATGGCAGTACTTAAAGGGGTGGTCATGGTAAATATATATAACAGTAGACAAAGTTTGGTTGTGTTGAGACCCGATAACATCAACCTCCAAGTCTGAATCTCCACTGTTGAGAACCACAAGTTGCGGGAGCAAAGGCATGTCCTCAAAATCCCCATATTTGAATGGTGACAAACCACCAAAATTTCCTTCAGCCATCATGACTCAAACTGCGTCCGATTCCACTGACATCTTAACACCGACTGAAGAGCGCACTCAATGAACTGTGCTGTCTCCGATCGACGAACTTGACCGAAATCTGCTTCGCAGACACGTGACTGTCGTCGATCAAGCTGCACGTAGACTAATGTGTTCAACAGAAGTTCCATATCAAGGAAATAACCATCTTGACTTCATCTCAACGATTATTTCCTTGATATGGAAGTCTGTTTCACATGTTATTCCTTACGGAAAGGCCGAACCCACTTCATGTAACCCTCGATCGCATCGGAACTGGTGCCTGTACAGTTTCTCGATCGTATGTTGGGCTTGGAAGAGGGTGCTGCCTTGCGAATTTTCTGTCCATCATCATCCGAAGGAGGGATCAATGTCTGTGTCCGCGCAGCCAATGAGATCAAATAAAACACTGGACAAGCTTCTTGCGGCTGCTTGTAAATCTTGTTCGGTCTCGGTGAACATTTGCAAACGTTTTCCTGTCGTTCCAGGATCGCGTGTCTGCGGCCATCAGAGCTGCGTATCATGATCCACGTGTACATTTTCTGCTTTATTGTGGATTTCGTTACAAATCATGTGTGACGAGAACCACATAATCCTGATTAATATCGCATTGATTGAAATTTCAATGTCCTTTTCGTGGCTCCAACAGCTTCTCATCATCCGCGAAACTCGGTCGCTGTTTTCAGGAACTCAGGTTGACATTCAGGAAGCACTGTGTGGTGGAACCGGACAGACTTTGTTCGAAGCAAAAAACATGTCGGTGGCTTCAACAACTCAAACCTTAAATGCCATGGGACAGGGCTATGTTCGTGAGCCACACTTGTGCAGCGAAATGCGTTTTTCCACAGATAATTCACTCGTTTCGCTGGCAGTTCCTACCACGCAGAAAAATAAAGTGACACGTCATTGTTCTTGTACTGGCCTTGCGCAAAGTCCATTGAGGTTCGTTTCCAGTTCCCAACTGCAGCAGGTTGAGTTTGGGCAGTCTCCAGTGCATCTATAAGACAAAGGACGTGACAGAAATACACAACATGTTGGGCTGGATGAGGAAATCTCACTTTCAATTCTTGTACTTGGTTGGCAGATTTGTGCAAACATGTGATGTGGAGGTAAACTGGATCCCCTGAGCAGGAGAGCTGTTTGATTGTTGAGATTGGTCGCTTGTGTTCCAAGAAGTTCGAAACAGCGAAAGCAGCCAGCGCGGGACCTTGTAGTTCTTTCTCCCCAGTTCACAAAGGAAGATTTCACTCGTGCGTTCACATCAACGCCGGGTGGAGTTCGCGACGAAGGCAACCACATTCCTTCACGTGTGTTGTGAGTCTTTCACAAAACAAACATACGCGCGGATGTGTGGTCTCAGCCGGATAATGGAGACTCTGGATCAGATGGATCTGGTAAACCTCCAACTTGTTGACAAACAAAAGTGCACGTACGATGAGAATGGTATTTCCCGTGTACATCATGTGAACAGCAAACTGTAACGTCGTACATGGCAAGAGAATCCAGTGTCCATGGATGGTGGTCTGTAATTGAAGAACAGGTATTTGCATCAATAATTCACTCACTGACCAGGGCAATCAGGCTTTCAATTCTGTGGGTCTCTCACGTGGACATGGGTGTCAACACATGTTTGCCATTTGAAGACCCTTTCATCGAAGGCTGCGTGTTTGACACTTGGGAATGGACTTCAGCATCTCGTTTAATTTCTCCACAGGTCTGAAAACGCTGAAACAGTGCATTGCGTTTCACTAAACACGCACGTGTGGACCCGTGGTTGGGAATGTGAATTACCCGTGCACGGCTCACGCTCGTATACGTGAGGCGATTTAATCGGATGCTGTGTCGTTTGGTATGCTCCTCAGACACACTTGCCTGGAAGCCTTCACCTGTAGGTCATGAATGCAATCCAGACTCTGCCACAAAGAAACGTTTGTCTTGCCATGTTCGTCTGTTCACAGCCTCAGTGCGAACACGAGGAGTCTTCAGAAAGCACTTGACCTCTTTTGGCAACACGAGTGGAATTTTTTTGGTTGTGGCTGTTGCTGGGGCTGTGGAAGCCCATGGCAGTACTTAGGGGGTGGTCATGGTAAATATATATAACAATTCGATGGAGGTGACACATCGCCTTCATGGAAAAAAATACATTGCTCGAACTGTCACTTCACAGACGTTTCTGTAAGTATTATTCAGATTTCACCTGTGGAATACCTCTGAGCACTGTTGTACAGAAATTTGCTTTGAACCAATGAAATCTCGACAAGGGTGATGACTGTAAAGCAGTTCTGCCATGTCACGCAGCAAAGCCCCCATGCAGAAAATAGAACGCACTTCCAATTTCTCGTGTCACCGCTGCTGGGTAAAAGTTGTGACTTGCTGCTGTTTGGTATTATTATGTCAGACGGAAGAAAGTGTCGAACTCTGGGAAGCACAGTTATTCAGTTTGTCATTCTTGATGTCGCAATTTGGTAGGAACAAATTCAATTATTGTTCTGCTGTACCGTAGTTCACTAAAGTTACCCGTGTAATGAAGTAGATTCGACAACAGAAAAAGGGGCGTGTTTGGTATTGTCGAAATCACAAATCGTGCACAAATGTGAGCAGTGTTCCAAATTGTGAGACTGAAAAAGACCAAGTGAGATGCCCATTTTTTTAAGAGCTGTCCATTTCAATCACGAGTTCAAACTGTAAACAACGATCATTAGTATACGTTTTTCATTGACACGTTGGACGTTTAGTCAGCTAGGTTTTGCGTTTGTTGTATGTGCTCGATTCAGGAAGTAAACCAAAACTGATTTCTTTACAGAATGATCATGGCAACGTTTCTGAAAAACGTTCGTCGAGGCAAGAAGGAGGAAGCCGCAGTGAACGGTGGGGGCCAGCTGAGTGTTGGGCCTCCTGACCTCAGTGGCAAGACGGCGCGTGAAGAGAGAGAACCAAACAACACAACAGAATATGAGGTACAGTGGGTCACGCTTAATTCGAAGTTAGAAAACGGAACAATTACACTTTGAATTTACCGATATTCAATTCAAGCGTGATTCGAAATACTTCGAATCAGAAAAAGTTCGATTTGAGACTTCCATGTACGCTAAGTTCGATTTAAAACTTCGATTTACAGTCTAGATCTACACGTGGGACCCCTGATCGCGACCATCTTGGCTCAAATTTGACCAGTTTCACAGGCAAAGCAGTGATTTATCTCAACACTCTCGACACAGCTTTTCTGGGGTGCAATTTCCTTTGGGAATATTTGGTGGTCCTGAAAAAGACTGATGTTTCGGTGGTCCTGAGAAGGACCGGCTGGCAGGGGGGCTCAAAACCACGCCACAGCGCCTCCACTGCTGCTGCTGCCTGGAGATGAGTCAGCCCCTGACAGAGTGCAGCCCTGGGGCCTCCAAGCGACGTCTCTTGGCTGGGGAGGGGCCTGGTTCAGGCGCCCCAGGTCGCTGTCCTGGCTGTTCTCACTGGACAGGTTGGGGTCGTCCTGCCTCACCATGGGGACCACCTGCAACTCGACCTGAAGGCCCACCTGCGCCTGGGGTGCAGGGGGTGACGATGGGGGGGGGGTGGTGCTGTCACTGCCCTGCTCCTCCTCCCCCTGGCTGTCCGACGAGTCATCGTAGAACATCCAGGGGGCACCCGTTCACTCAGGAGGGTGGGGTGGTGAGCCCCAAGCACCGGTTCGTCCTCCTCCTCCTCCTCCTCCTCCTCCTCCTCCTCCTCCTCACATGGTTTTCGCTGCCTTGTCACGTGAGGAAACGCCATCATGCTTCAGATTCAAATTTCAAATGACCGTCCTAGACCTGTGCTCCAGATTTGGTGGGCCAATCACATGTCGAGGGTGTCGAGAATGACTCAAAACTTCCAGAATACATTTGGCTCAATTTATTCAACTCCTTACAAAATATTCAACAACAAATTCAAGTTTCTAACACAACAAACACTGTGAACTTCTGAACCGCTTTGGGCCTTTTCCTGGATGCCCTTTACAGAACTAAGCATCGGAACACTGGATGCAATGTTGACAAACAAATGAACAGGGTGTGGTGGGTGGGTCACACTCAAATCCCTGGGCAAACTGACCTTTGTGATCACAAACACAGGTGGCGTTTGAGGCATTCTCGACAATGACAGAGGGAACCATGAACCCAAATGACTCACAACTTCCAGAATACATTTGGTTCAATTTATTCAACTCCTTGCAAAATATTCAAAGACAAATTCAAGTTCCAAACACAACAAACACCATGAACTTCTGAACTGCTTTTGGGCCTTTTCCCGGATGCCAAAAACACTGTTCCTTTTGGGCCCAAAAACCCTTCCTACTTCTTGAAAATGAACTGTGTTAGCAAGGTTTTCAAGAGAACCACTCCCTCCACTGTGAGTCAGACACCAAATGGGTCCTGGTTGAGAATCGGACATCTTTCTGAGTGCTTCCACATATGCTCTGACTCATCATACTCGTCATCAGTGTCCACCTGATGTACACATGGATTTACCACAAAATACCTCATGATGGGCATCCCATCTTGTACAAAATGGTCTTGCAACTCCACAAACCAAACATTTCCCACTTCGAGTGTGCTTTGAGTACTGCCCATTTGAGTGCTGAATTGAACCTGGTAATATGGTGCAAATTTTCCACATATTCAATCATGTGTGGAAGAAGACAACAGAAATAAATTTGAACATTTCTACAGATGGTATTGATAGCATGTATCAAATTGCAAACACGAGCACTTGTGACTTCTCTGTCATACCTGTGTGCATTGATGGCACCAAGGTAGACCACAACCACTGGTCTCCTGAGCAAGATCTCTCCATCATAAATATGCTGTGCAACTTTTGACATGTTGTCACTGCCCACAAACATTGGTTTGCAGATTGAGTCCTGGGGTGGCCAGTTATCTAATGTTGGATTCACCAACAGAACACACTGACTTTCCACCCCCGTTGATGTTGCACAATTGTTAGTGACAGCTCCAGGCTTCCCACCATGTACTGAGGAGCCTGATGCCATGCCCACTATATTTTCTGAAAAATTGCAGAGGTTTGATTCCAGCACCAGATTAGAACATCAAAGAAACAAGTAAAACCCAATGAGCAAGGCTGTAAAAAGTGCAGAGGTAAATTTCCTCATGGCATCAACTTGTACATCTAAGTTGTGGTCCAAGCACCATGTGTAAGCCTCAGATGTCCAATCACCCAACAGTTCAATCTGCTCAGGCTGGAGTCCTACCAGATAGGCCCAGGAGGCCTCACCTTGTCTTAAACTATGGAATGAAAATATTTTCTCTGATGTTTGTGTACCCAGCCTTGCTCAGCCACTGTTGAAAGAACATCTGCAATTTTGCTGCTGTCAAGGGTTGACCCATGACATTGAATAAGTGCTGACCAAGGTTTGTCTCTGCCAGTTTGGATCTTTTCAACCAGAGCACCAGGTCAGACAAATCCACTTGTTGTTGGGCACCATGAGCAGAGGCAACTGAAGGAAGCGATCCTGAAACTGAATTGTTTACAATTGACCAAGAAATTGAGATGACAGCTATCTGGGTCTCTAGCTGCATGTCTGTATCCATCAGATGTCTGAATGACTTAACTTTTTGGATTGATTCCAGCACCACATTAGAATATCAAAGAAATAAGTAAAACCCAATGAGCAAGGCTGTAAACACAACCACCTCCCATCAAGAGGAAGTGTTGACCTCACAAGCCAATTTTGACAGGATCCAAGGATCCACCGGCTCAGCCTGTCTCAGCTCATGCTGCATACAATGTTTGCAACCAACCAACAGTCAATTTACAAAAGCCCACTGAACCCCTGCCAGGGACCAGCCTGCCAGCTGAGACAAGGTCTTGAGCACTGCTACATAATTCTTGACTGTTTCAGGGCTCTTCATCTACCAAGACAACCAGGCCACATATATTGTTACCATGTTATCTGTTAGTGGAAATGGCACCAACTTGTGATGTGCTGAGAATCATCTGTAGTTGAGACAAATGGTGCATAAGTTGTGATGTGTTCCCTCTGCGAGGCTGCTGTGGGTTAGCAGGATGATCCATTCTTCCAGTTCTGAAATTACCAGTCACATTCTAGATGAAAAACATTTTCCTCAATCACCACTTCAACAAAGTCATTATCTGCAATGATGTCCTCAAATTTCCATCATGCAGAAGAGTCAATCCACCACCTGGAAAGCAAGTCAGGCAAGATATTGTCTTATCCTGGGACATATTCTGCATGAATTCTCAGCTCTGCCCATGCTGAAACAAAGTGCAATTCACGCATCAGCACCTGCAACAAAGCATCAGATGATCTACCTGAGTTTATCACCTGGATGACTGATTGATTATCACACTGCACTTTGATCAGCTACCCCCTCAGGTGTTCCTTCCAGATTTTCAGTGCAACCAGGATGGCTCACATCTCCTTGTGAGCTATGTGTGTGGCTTTCTGGTTCACATATTGGGAGAACTGGAGCTTGAAGTACTCCCTGTGTCTCACAGCCCCCAAGGCATCCAGGCTGGCATCTGTCTCAAAAGTGGCATTGCTGTCCAGCAACTCAAAGAGCCACATGATCCCAGTGCCATTGAAAGATGGTAAGAACTCAAACCACCAGTGAATATCTCAATGTGCATCATCACTGATGGATACCTGGCCAGTTCTCAGCATTCCTCTGAGATATGTCAAAAGACAACTGATCAAGACTCTTCCAGGCCCAACACATTTTGCAATGAACTGTAGCTTGCCTATCAGGGATTCCAGTTCCTTGCACATGGCCTGTGCTTTGAACTTCCAATCATGTAAAATTTGCTAGATCTCCATCAATCTCTCTGGTGTCACATACATCTGCTGTTGCAGACATTGAACCCCACCCCTAGAAAGACCACCATGTTCTGGGTTGGTTGGATGGCCTTGTGCTCAGCCTCCTGACACCCCATTTCCTTGAGCAGCTCATGCAAGGTCTGGAAACTCTCTTCTGCTCTCTGCCTACCTTTTTCTGCACCTGGAAAATCATCCAAGGAGTTGATGATCCAGAAACCTTTCTTTCTCATGATGTAAGTGTATGCATTTGTGATGCATTGAGCTACCAAACATGCAGATCACAAGCCCATTAGAAAAACTTGACTTGAGTAAAGTTTGTCTTTCCATACAAATCCAAGGAATGGCACATCAGCTGGGTTGACTGGAATTTGATGGAAATAATGACTCAGGTCACACTTGAACAAGCAGCAAGAAGATCCTATTGCCACAGTTCTTCCCACCAGATTATCCACTGTAGGGTAAGTGAGTTCAAACTCCTCACCCAAGGAAGTGTCCATGCTGATCTTGTCATTCACTGACTTCTGTGGAGAAAAAGATAGACCCAGGATTACCCTGGGTCTGTCTGGTTCTCCTGGGTGTGGTTGTGTATTGAGCAGGCTCAAAGCGGCCAGCTCACCAAAAGGATGCTCATGCACCAGACCCATGAGTGTGCCATGAGCTTTCTCCTTTTCCAAGTACACCTCCAACAATTCTGGGATTGCTGTGGCCCTACTATGAGTGTACTTGGTTTGACTGAGCCCTGTGACATGAGGGCTGATGTTAATCAGCCAACCAAACTGAAGCCAGTCCGCAATCTCTTTGTCATGGTCATGCACAAGAAGTGACTCTAACAGAGGAATGTTCCATCCTGTGTGAAGTGGTATCCACACTCCACAGCAATTAGAGACACCCCATTGTCTCACCTGACACACCACATCAACAAATCTTTGATCCTCACCTGTCATGATTTCAAGTGTTCCAAGGACCAAAACAGATTCCATGTACTCCTTGTCTAATTCTTTGACTGCCCTACCCACTTCAGACAACAAATTCATGCCTTCCCAGGATGTCAGCACTGGCTGTTTCTTAACAAATGAAGGACTCTTTGTGATGAGATCATGCTCCAAACTGGAAGCACTGTTGAAAGAATCACTCATGTCTGGTTGGGTTTCAGAATGGGCCACCCTCATGCTGAGCTGTTCCAGCTCTGGTCATGCCACTGGTTTTTGGTTGGGACATTCCTCACTGGTTGTGGAATGCTCCATTTTTACCTTTTTCAGCCTCAGACATCTGCTGCAGATGTGCTGGGCCTCACATTCCACACCAAAAGCATCATACACTTTGTGAGGAGCAACCAGAAGACACCCCCTTGTGTGTTGAAATCATGACAGAACCAGGTGCATCTGATCTTCACATCATCTTTCCTGGTTTCTTTCTGCTTCTGGGGGAGTACCTTCTTTCTGGAGTCTTTGTCAGACCTACCTGGTTTGATGGCTGCACTGGCTTCTGGTTTATCTACCATCATAGACTCCATACTGCCCCAGTCATCTGACCAATCCAGTTCCCAGGCTTCCACCCCCTCAACACAGCTGTCAAAAAACCTCTGACTTGGTTCCAATTCATGCCCCTCAAAACCCAGCAGGTAATGCACTCCATGAGCCTGAGTCTACCTTTCCTTTCTACCAGATCTCTCACCTGCTGCAAAGTCACTGCTTCTCCCATGATGAGGTGTGCAAAAGTTAATTGTCTGAATGACACCCCATCTTGGAGGAATGCGTATCTCAGATTTTTCTGGGGCCAAACCAACTTTTGCTTGATGTCCTGGGTTGAGCAGTCATACATACCAGACTCCAACAGGGAAGTACTCCTTGATCTGGAACTAGATCTAGATCTCCTGGAATAATGCAGTAAACTCTGCTCACCTGTGTACACCTCATGTGAGTGTTGTGACCTCTGCAGCAGGCTGCTACAATGGCATGGGGTTGGGCACCTCACTTCTCCATCTTCTTCCTCTCACAGCTCAAGATCCTGCAGCTGATGTACTCCCCTCAATGGTCTGTCCATCCCTGCAAAGTCATCCTGTCACAGCATTGCCAAGTCTCTTTCCATTGCCTGATCCTTGGAATGTTTATGATGAGGAGAATGACTCCTTTGCATGCACTTCTCCTTGACCTGCACCACTTCTTCTTCATCAGACTCACTGCCTTCCAATTCTTGTCTCCTTTGTGCATACTCCTCCTCCAGCTCTCTAAGCTTCTTCTTTCTCTGCTTGGCCACCAGCCATCTCCTTTTCTCAGCCTCCAGATCCAATGCCAACACTCTGTTCTTTGCCACTTTATAAATGCAGAACCCATCATCTGACAGTTCCGCTGGTTCCAACTGGAGAATAACATCCAACTGTTCTCTTTCTTTCCCCACACCCTGCTTTGGTAATTTGAGTTTGCCCTGCAGAGCTGTTTTTCTGCTATGATGTCTCTTACCATGTTTTGCATCAGCATGTTCATTGAATCCTAAAGCCTCAGTGCCAGCCTCTTTACCCTGTTTCTCCATCTTTCCATTTTCTTCAAACACTTCCTCTTCATCAACCCCTTCATCCTCTGAACCTTCCTCATTGCTACCCACAACTGTATTCACAGACTCCGAGCCTGACTGCGAATTGTCACCGAGTTCGAACTTGTTTCATCTGCCATGACAGTCAACTGGTCAGCTACATTCTCCCCACTTTTGTCACCATTGGAGGGTCTGCCTGACCTGCTGAACTCCTTGTAATCAACCACTTTTGACACACTGAACCTTTTGCTTCGAGAACCACTCATTTGCATTGCAACTTTCATGACAATTCTCAATTTTCCACAGAGAACTATCAACACATCCTTCACACTTTAATCCCTGGGCAAACTGACCTTTGTGATCACAAACACAGGTGGCATTTGAGGCATTTTCGACAATGACAGAGGGAGCCATTGACCCAAATAAGCCAGGAAATGCTGGGAAATCCTAGGTCGAGACTGTCGAGACCACACAAATCGCCTTCAAATAGCCTCCAAAGGAGCTTCCAATGGCAACACAGGACCCACAGGCCCTTGAAAGTGCAACATAGTTTGATTTAACCCCCAAAACAGGCCAAAATTGGTTCGATTTAGCCAAAAATTTGATTTAAGCATGTTCGAATCAAGCATGAAAATAAACACAGTGGAAATAGAGAAAAAAAACACATTTTGGGGGAAAATTCGATTTGTCCGGGAATTTGAATTATCTGATTTGGAATTAAGCGTGACCCACCGTATAGACTTCACAACATGCTTCCAGATTTTTGCATCAATCCTCATAGACAATTCCAAGTGTCGGACATTGGCCTCTTCTTAACAGCTCATTTTTGTCTGTGTGGTCCACAGGCTTCCTGTGTGCAATACTCGGACTGGGAATTTAATTGCAACCGTCTGTTTTGCTATAAGTGCTATTCTTTTCCTGGGTTGACTGCAAAATTTAAATTTAAACAAACAGATGCACACAAAATAAACGTGACCAAACCAAAAAGCAAAAATTCAATCTTAAAGCCTTTCCTTTTTCTGTTTACCAAAAAGCAAAAATTCCATCTCAAAGCCTTTCCCTTTTCGAACAGAACTTTGCGTCGCCCACCTGGATGCCACACCCCTGGCCTTTGTACACACTTTGTGGATTGGTGTCAGGCAGAAAAACTTAAACATAACATGCGTGCACGTCTAACTTGAAGCTTGTTCCATTCGGATGCTTTCAGTACATGAGGTCTATGTTCACGGACTTGATGAGCACGATGCCTGTGACCCCTGTGCCCAGGAGGCCGGGGAGAGTCGGGAAGCAGCCGCAGGGCTCCGATGCCTGTCGTCTGATGATCGCAGCCAACAACGCCGACCTCGTCTTTTCACTTTGCTTCAACAAAGGAGACTCCGCGTAAGATTCAAAACAAAATGAGAAAATCCAGGGCTGGCTTGTTTTGATGTGACCTCTTCATTTTAAAATACGGTTTTTGAACGAAACACGGTTGCAGGTTGACACTTCAATTTGCATTGCAAGTGTTCTCCTTGAGTGTCGTAAAGGCTGGGACTGTCTCAAAAAGTTAACGTTTGCTTGTGGCCAAAATTCCTTTCATCACGTATGTCTTTCGCGACGATTTCCTGTTTTTTGGTGTTTGGAAAAGCTTCATTTCGTGCTCACAATTGGTTGCAGTGGTTGCGCAGGCACGTACATGAAGGGGGCGCTCATGGAAGCGCGTCCGCAGGGAATCATCTTCGGCCGAACTCTGATAGAGATGTTCTGGACCAATGTGCACAAAGGCAACCCTGGACCCATCCGCTATTCCAACGTTCGCATGAGGGTTGTGGATGAAGACACTGTCACTTTCTCCAGTGATTGGACCTTCAACAACATGAGAGGTTAGCACAAATTGCGAATTTTCTGAATATTGAAGGTCAATGAAACTTCAGTTCCATGCAGTGACTTGGATGAATCCGCCAAGGCGGATGCAAGCCCGCCACTGTCAAATTGAACAATTCGGTTCCATGGATTTCTTTTTGAATGACATTCTTTGGTCTGTCACAGGTATTATCATGCTGGAGACCTGGCGACGGATGTGCGATGGCTCGTTTGAACTGGACGAAGATCGTTTCAAGATCGAGGAGGTTTATGCAAAGCCAATTGTTGCAACTCCAGAACAAGAGGTACGAGCAATTTAATCCGCAACAAAATTTCTGGCTAAGTTTGTACAAAATGAACCGAAAAGAGATGAATTTTTCAACACTTCGCTCACACTTTCTGCACGCTTTTTTCAGGTCCTGGGACTGCAACCCTTGTACAACATCAATGAAGTGATGGAGGCTTTGGCAGCGAGGATCGACATGTTCAACAATGGAGATGTGGACGGATTTGTCAACTCTTACACACCAGACGCTCTGCAGGTGTGAATTCTGTTGAGGCAGTCCCGTGACAAAAGATCAAGACGGAGGACAAGAGTTGCGTTGAGATTGCATTTTGGCCAAGCGATATTATTTCTGCACTCAACACAGAGCCCGTCAATGGAAGGACCTTGAATACAGTTTTCGCATTTCTGTTTCTTCCCCCATTAGATAGGTTAAGCAGCGACGTGCGTGAGTCACCCGTGACGCCGCGTCGCGTCGAATTTGCGACGCACGAGCACAGCGACGTTATGTCTCACAAGTTGATTAAGTGCAGCGGGAAATTCAGCGTACGTGCTGACATCTGTGCGCAAAAAAACCACGCGGTGCCAACCGGAAATATCTGTGTTGTCTGCACACAAGGTTTTCGGGGTAAGTTTTGAAAATTAATAATCTTTGCAGGTACTTCGATGCAAGTTGCAAACAATTGTGACAAAGTAAAAGTGGTGATGCTTGTGCACATTTTGGTATGAAATTTGCGAGCTTTATCATTTATTTTGTCATGAGAAGAGGCCGCAAAATCATGAGTGGGTGATAATAAAAGTGGTTGAATTTTTCTTGTTTGTTTGCAGCTGTCATCTGGCATCGTTCTCGTTTTTTTGCCGGTTCTCAAAGGAGCCACTTGACAGCTGAGAAGGTATGTCATTAATTAAAAGAAGTGTTTCACAATTGAAATGTACTTTTCCAGGCAAGATTTGCAAGCAAACTTGAG
>JAAUXT010072825.1_pt1 | contig 12999 bp, 16 predicted proteins | sample 7278171 | NCBI WGS metagenome assembly JAAUXT01 (sample SAMN14350112, study PRJNA611818) | marine sediment metagenome | isolation source: surface marine sediment (1.8m) | place: French Polynesia: Moorea | collected 2018-08
CCTCCCTCCCTCCCTCCCTCCCGGATCCGCCCCCAGATGGCAGCAGGGGGCGGAGATCAGCGGTGAGAATGGCCGGAGGGAGACGCGAGACAGAGGAACCGGAGGTTCCCTAATAAACCTGTCATTCAAAAGGAGAACCGCGCAGCGGCGGGACCCGAGGCTCGTGACGCGCTGAACGCATCGCGCGTCGAACGTCGCACGTCGCACGTCGCCACACCACACGTCGAATGTCGAGGGTCACGCATGGCACACACGTCGCACGTCGTACGTTGCACGTCACACGCTACACGTGGCACGTCATGGGTTGCACGTTCTACGTCACACGTCGTAGGTTACACGTTGTACGTCTCACGTTATGCGTGTCACATCTCAGTCATACACGTCACAAGTGTCATGTTGTACGTGACACATCACACGTTACACATCTCACGTCGCACGTTGTACGTCGCACGTCGCATCGCAGGCCAGCTCGGTGGACGCTGCGTCGCGAGCGAGACCACAACGCCTTCTGACGAACACAGGATCTCAAAGCCTGACAGATCCAACGGTACAACAGACCACACGTTCACACGCGCCTGAAAACGAAGTCATTGGTGACGTCGGATACGTCGCGGCTGTTGCGAGCATCTGTTTGTGACAGGTTATCCAGTTGGAATCTGGCCTGTTGGGAAAACAAGGCGGTTGTTTGACCAGATCTCTGCAACAGAAAGGAAGAATTGGTGTGGTTCTCTCTCTCTCTCTCTCTCTCTCTCTCTCTCGCTCTCTCTCTCTGTGTTTCCGTGCGTGCATGTGTGTGTGTGCGTGTTTCCACGTGTGCGCGCGGGTATGCCCATACGCATCCACGTGTACGCTGCTGCATCACGTCTTGGACAAAACACAAAGGCGCCTGGAGCTTTGGACAGAGGCAGGCAGCACACGGGTTTTGTCTCCAACAACGAGCAACAACTGCAGATTATTCAGCTCATTCGCGGGGCAGAAACGCAGGATGTTTTCAGTGTGAACCTGGCCTTGTATCAGTCTTTGTCCGTATTCCACTCATTGTGACGGGCGGCGTGCGTCTCCAGGGGCGCGGCGTCTCCCGTGGCGACGCGTCCCTCCTCCCGCCGCGGCCCTGCACGGGGTCGCCGCCGAGCAGCCCTCTCCTCACCCTCCCACCCACCCTTCCACCCTCCCACCCATGCACTCGTGTGAGCACCTTAGCCCTCCCCTTCTCATGCACACCCTCCTGCCCACCCTCCCACCCACTCCACCACTCGCCCACCCTCACGCCCACCAGCTTGTGCATCCCCCTGCCCCAACGCCCACCCAAAACTCGAGATGGCGCCTCACCCCTTCACCACTTCTGCCCCTCCCTGCCACCAGTGGGCGCCTCGCACCAACCGGCTTCAGTCACCACTGAGCTTGCATGGGTTCCTCTGCGCGCGCAGCCATGAATGCCTCAAAAGCGTCTCTCTCAGGGTGTCGCTCTTCAAAGAGAAGTGCCCAACATTGAGATCAGCGTCGGTCCGGGGATCCAGCGCTCATTTGAGTTCGTGTGCGAGAATCGTGGGCAAAACGAACACAAGTGCACAGCTTGTTCAGACACTGAGCAAGGCCCCTCTTTTCACTGGACACGCTCGGTTCGCGACTCGAGTGAGCCAACATGGCTGACTTTGCCCTGTCTCCAACTCAGAGGCAAAGTGGCCCTGCGTTGCCGGCTGCACCCTGCACGTGTAAATCGAACACGCCCGTTGTTTCAAGCTGTTGTTCAGGGCCCCACCCAAGATCCGCCTCCCCTGGATCCACACCTGCCCACACATACCCCCAGCGTACGTCGTTGTGTCTCTGATACTGATCAGTGTATGATGAAGGACTCTCTGATGTAACTACGTCTCTCCATGACAACGCCGTCTCCATGACGACGCCAGTTCCCGCCGGTCACCCCCGCGTCGCGTTTTCTTTCAATTAACCAGTTGTGATCAATGTATCTCAGCGAGGGATCGGGGGAACAGGAACTGGTGGAGAGTGGAGCTCATGGAGGAGTGTTCATTCACCAGCACTTTGCGTAACCTGCACAATTTCAATCACACATCCAGCAGTCACTCGTTTTGGAGTCACTCAGACTCTCCAGTCAGTCAGTCACTCACTCACTCGATCTGCGTCACTCAGTTGGTCAGTGAGTGAGTGAGTGAGTGAGTGGGTGAGTGGGTGAGTGAGTGAGTGAGTGAGTGAGTGAGTGGGTGAGTGGGTGAGTGAGTGAGTGAGTGAGTGTGTGAGTGGGTGAGTGAGTTAGTGAGTGAGTGAGTGAGTGAGTGAGTGAGTGAGTGAGTGAGTGATAGTCACTCGGTTTCAGTCAATGGGAGAGAGAAAATGGGTGTGAGAACAAGGGATCAGTGTGAATGAACAGTGTGTTCACAGCAACAGCTGCTGACAGAGTTAAAGTGACAGACAGCGAGTCGAGTGCGTGAGAAAGGTCTGAGATCCCAAACAGAGGCAGGGAGACGAAAAACAGAGGACACTCACGCAAGGATACACACACAAAGTTCTACACAGAAAGACAAAGGGACAGAACAGATCTCCATTCCCTGTGCTGAACACAACACCGTCTGCATGAGAACAGCTCGTGTGGAAACAGTGGCCCAGATCTGAGACGTCCTCACACGGACGCCGCGTCATAACTGGCGCTAATAAATAGGCTTCACACATGTCGGACCCTTTGGCCCCCGGCCCCGCCATATTTCATATCGAGGCATCAAAGAGACGCAGAATTCATCAGATCAACCGGCGGCGGCGGCGGCCGAATCCACTCGAACCGGCGCAGGCTTCGCAATGGGAAGTTTTCGCAACCACGAATTTTCATTTCGTACGGTGCTCCGCTTGCCAGATCAGCCCTATTTGGCCACATATCATTGGTTCACAGTGGAAGTGGGCGGAATCCAGCCAAAACCTGCCGAGTCTTGGTTTGGGAGGTTCAGCATTGCCTGCATGAATATTCAAAACGTGGCTCAGTGGCCCTGGAGATGATCAGTGGCACAAACAACCGAATTTCAAAAATGACCTCATTTGCCCATTCACCACTGGTTGTTTTTGATTTTGCTGTGCTACCAATCTGGGAATTAGGTGCGTTGGTGGAGACCGGATGGATCTGCAAAACCTCCCAATTTCGCGGGCATGCTGCAGGCATGACTTCAGTCCGGTCCTGGAGAGCTCCGGTCCACTCTATGAGAACAGCTGCATGCATGTGAATAGGAACGTGAGAACACATCATTCATTTCAGAGGCGGAACCAGGGTGTGGTCAAGAAGGAAGCAATCTGTGTCACAATACGGGAGAGAAAGGACCAGGGTCCAGGGATTGAGTAACTAAGGACTCGACATTGTGAACATTGTGCGAGGGCTGTCCACGGATTTTCCACTGCAGGTCTGCGCCTGACAAACTTTCTTGACAGACAGCAACCAACCACGGGTTTGGATCGTTCTTCACTGGAGCAGGACGCGCTCACACACATACATGGACATTCACACGGTGTTCCCGCACACACACACACACACACACACACACACACACACACACACACACACACACACACAAACCAACTCTCGAGACAGAAAAAGGGGATAAAAGAGTGAAAAGAAAGAGAGCGAGAGACAAAGATAAAGAAAGAACAACTTGAGAGTTGGTGGGGAGAGAGAGAGAAAATGAAAGGGAGACAGACAGATGGAGAGTGTGAGACAATTGTTTGACCAGAAACACGCGCAGATCAACTTCACACTTCGCGCAGCAGATTGAGCACGCGATCATTTCGCCACGTCCTGCAGGTCACGGTGGCGAATCAATTGTCAACCGACAAACCCTCGCTGCAGCCCGTGGCGACGGCGGCACCGACCGAACCCCTCACTCCCCGCTCCATTAGTTGTAAAATTCATTGAGCAGTCGTGTGTGTTTACAATGGAAAGCGAAATCTGATTATTGAAGAACGTGACAACTCGAGTTTTTCCGAGATGATTACTTTATTGATTACTGATAAACTCCCTGAAAACCAGAAATTGCTTCAACCCCCACAAGTCTGTAGAAAAATTGCAATCTCTGACTCTCTTTTTTCTATCAAATCTTCTTTTTTCCCCAGGAAATGGTTTTCTTTTGCCGGTTCTGTTTGCTCTCGTACACTTCTTCACACGAAGTGAAGTGTGCTTTGAGGATTTTTGAAGCAAGCATCAACATTTGCACTTGTGTGTGATTTTATTCGCTTTCAGCGCGAGAGATCATAATGGGAGGGAATTACAGTTGCCACGGTGTTGCCACGCAGTCCTGAAGAGAGAGAAATGCGTCTGACGTGGTGCTTGCTGGTGGCAGGATTTTTAAAATTCTCATGGAGGGTTGTGGCCTGGATGTCGCGTGATTCTCGGTCGTCCTCGCATCGTCGAGTTAGACGATGGGTACAGACAAAAGGCTCTGTTCGTCAGTGCACGAACTAGGGTTGCAGTTCCTTCACTTCGCCCTCAAAACCCTGCGAGGATGGCACTGTAACCCCGCCCCACCCACCCTTACAAGGACGGCACTGCAGCCCCACCCACCCCTGCGAGGACGGCACTGCAGTCTCAGCTGCTTCCGTGCACTAAAATGTAGCGATCGTCGCGCCTCTCATGCAGCTGCCTCAGAAAAGGGAACAAGTGCATTAGCGCCACGGGGAGGTGACCTTTGATTCTCGCGTCACGCTGCGGGCGGCGTCGCGTCGCGTCGCGTCCCAGCTCTGCTCTGCATGCATGGGCGATGCACGTTGTGCACAGGGACGCGACGCACGACGCCTCCAGGCCCCAACGTCGCGACGCATGACGCCTCCCAGCCTTGGCGTCAGGACGCGCGACGTTTTGAGGTTTCACCGTTGCCGCTGGAAAGCGAGCGCTTAGTCGATGGGAATCGTGCACGTCAAGTTTGCAATGCACTGAGCAACGCCTTGCGGCGCTTGACGCCTCCAGAGCACGTGACCTTGGTCTCAGCAATGCTGCCACGGGACGCAGTACACGACGCCTCCAGTGTGAACCCCATCCCACCCTCTCCTAATATGTACGCAGTGCATGATTTCGCCAGTGTAAACCCTCCCCTCCTTCCCTCTACTGGCAGTGCGTGTGAACTCACCATTCTTTCCCTCACAGTGCAAGACGCACGCAGTGTGACGCCTCCTCCCCGCCTTCCCCTCCCAGTATATGACGCCTCCGGTGTGAGCCCCGCCTCTCCCCTGCTGCGACGCCAGCTTTGATTCGGCAACATGTGAGGCGCGCCCCCCGCGCCGTATCGTCCGCGCCCCGCGCCGCCGCCGCGCCGCACTCATCACACACCCATTGTTACCCACTCCAGTCCCCGCATTACAATTTACCGTCATTTCCTTCCCCTTCAGATGGGCACCACCAGCAGCAGCTCACGTACAGAAAAGATCCAGTTCCTTTTCCTGCAGAAGAGAGTGGCTGGGAAAATGAGACGGAACGCGCCTCTGTTCTCCACGCCTTTGTGCAGGAGTGGGATCCGGAATTTAGTGCAGGGGATGTAGCGCCCCCTACCAGGATCCAGGGGCTCGTCCTCGAGGTGGACAAATGGCGAAAGCAACACACAATTTTTGTGTGATTTGGGGGACCAATTGCCACAGTTGCGGCCTTGACGTCTGCTTGTGCAGGCTGGTGTGTGTGTGTGGGGGCATTGCACCCCCCTCCATGGATTCCCACTGTCGTCTGTGCGTGTGCGCTGCCGTCTGGACCATTTCCAGACCCCCACAATCACTACACACAATAACGTGTCACCCTAATGAGCAAATTAACCTTTGCAACACAAACCTGCAATTGATTCTGTCAACAAGCGTGTACACAAGAGTTCTGCTCATAAAAACTCTGATGTCTCGCCTCAGGCGCTACTGCACCACCACCACCACCACCACACCTGAGGTGGAGGAATCGAAGAAAGTCCTCCTCCGTCCGCGATCCATGTGTGGAATTTATGACCCAATTGAGGTTATTGCCACTCAGCGCTACACGGGCTTGATTTACCTCTATTCAATACCATTTAGTATGAGCAGCAGTCGCAGGAGCAGCGCAGTCAATACGGACCTATTCATCCTGTGCACACGTAAGCGTACTTTTCCTGGGGAGCCGCATTAAAGGAATCGATGTTGAAATAGAAGTCATTCAGAGAGTCTGCGACGCGGCCGCGGCGTCTTCAAGAACATTTTTTGCCCCGGAAAAATAATCGTTTCCTTTGCTGGCTGAGTCAATTGCGGCGGCGCTGGAGTCGAAAGCCGAGTTCGATGCGGTGTCGCCCGCAAAGTGCCCCGCGTTAGCGCTGGAGCCTCGTGGAACCATTGATTTCTTCTCATCGTCAGTCTCTTTGAGGCCCCGTCAAAGATCTAGTTCTTGTCGTTTTGAGCTGTGGTGCGCGCACGCACAGCAGGAGGACGCGCGTGCTGCTGTGTGTGGTGCGAGATCCCATTTTTCTGAGTCTCAACCCCACCCATGACTCTCGTGGCTTGGCCACACGTGAACTTTGTTTTCAACAAAGATTGCGCTTGAATTCTTGATCACTGCTTGTTCATGTTGTCAACCACTTGGTGGCTGACCACCAGGATGGAGTCACACACGAGTTTAGTCCAGGTATGCGCGGACCACACACGCACAAACAGCACGTGACCGAAGAGGACACAGGGCCAACGTTGATGCTGTTGAACAACAATGTTCAAGCTTTGTCAGTTTTCCCAGTTGAAAAGTGAATTTGTCAATTGACGAGTTTGTGTCACTCCAGCGGAGACCTGGTTCACACCGGTTACGTTCGCCGCACCCCCACTCGCTGCAGACGTGAAGCCAATTGGACCCATTGTGCAAGGACACATGGGACGACACACCCAGTGTGAACCTGCCGGGCCTCACACTGCAACAAACGCTGCACCCGGTCTCGGCGGTGCAGTCCTTCACGCCTCGTTTCCCTGTTTCACAATTCACTCCGGTCGGATCTGGCTCCACTCCACAGTGCTTTGGTGGATCCTGGGGTGTACACGCCCAATGCCCATCCCTTCCCCTTGATGTTTCACCACAGGTATAAAACTTAAAATTGCTTCTTGTAGTTCTTATTTAATTGCTCATTTGAAGCTAAATTTGCCTCCTCAATCCCATCAAATTTATCTCCCACGCAGTTGTGATCATCTGAGGGTTAGACCTCAGCTGAGGGTTCTGATCTCGACCCTGGATCGGTTCAGTTACGGACGCTCCACACGAGAAGGAGAAACGAAGCGAGGATCCCAGTTCACACAGTCAACGCCAGCCACACGTAGCAATCGTTAATGGCTTTGTTTTGCCGGAATTCTGGTGTTAGCGAGTTTCAGCAACTGTTCTTTTTTCATTCCGTACGGTTCCTCTCTTACTCGTAGCAGATCGGAGGCGTGCACCAGAGACCAAATTTGCAAAGGAGAGCCAATTGGTGTCTGGAGCACGTCGGAAAAGGACCGAACGTGCTGAAAGTCCCAGTTGTTTCGCATCACGTTTTACATACACACGCACACACGTACAGAATGACACAAACACACATACACACATGTGCACACACAAATCTCTCCCTGTATCTCTCTTTCCCTTTCTCTGTCTCTCTCTTGCACTCACACACACACACACACACGCACAGATGTTGCCAGGGTCCCGAAAAACTGTCTGTGTTGAAATGCATGTCTGGATCCCCCAGAATCCACCTTCCGCCCTGGTCAGCCCCGCCTCAGCTTCCCACCCTGTTGCGCATGTCTATGTCAAACTGAAGACAAGTCTCCATGAACCCGAAGCAACAAGACAAAGCCTCCACAGAAACAGATCGGATCCCTTTGATTGACTTTATTGGCTCTCCGCACGCAAGACTTGTCTCCCAATGCCCACTGATCTGTTCTCTTCTGGAGGTCGTAATGACAGAAGCTTTGATGCCGAGGTGTGAGTCTGAAGAAAAGAAAGAAGTTCGCAATCGCATTCAGCTTTCAGCTTTTTACTTGAGGACAAAGCGCAGACTCAAAGGATTCAAAGAGAAGTTGAGGAGGGCGTGTTCGAGATCCACGAGACAAAGGGGAGACGGTTTCTTGTGAGGAGCGCGTGTCATGGGGTCATGTCTGCACGTGTGCGTGCGTGTGGGCGTGTGCGTGTGTGTGTTTGTTTCGTTGTTTTTGGTTGATAAATTTTGCACTGGATTGGTTCCTTGCGGTTTTTGCGCTTGTGGTGCGTGTGTGTGTGTGCGAGTTTGCTTTGTTTGCATGTGTGTGCGTGTGTGGTAACACTTGCGTGTGAGCGTGCAGACACGCCTCCCTTGCCAGAACACGTGACAACTGTGTGAGACCCCTTGGTGCAGGGCGGCGGAACCATTTGAATATCCGGACACGGAAAAGGTTGTCCTCCTCACTGACAAACCTGCACTGTGGTGCTCATGGGGAGCAGAGAGTGTGTGAGTGAGAGAACAGATCGCGGGGGAGGGGCAGTCAGGGCTGAAACCAGCGGTTACACGGAGGGAAGGGAGACACTTTCCCGGGCAGCGAGCGTTTCTCCCTCTGTCATTAGACGCATTGTCATTCCCGCTTCACACAGATCCCCACAAACTGCATTACCGAGCTCCGCGGCCCAGACAAGCGTTTGAGTTCCTTGATTGCCATATTTCAGCGCAGTCCAACGATAAAATGCTTCTCCTGTAGATCTCCCATCTCCGTCTGTGTTGTTGTGTTCTTCGGGTATGTAAAGCCTTGATAAAGGGATGATTGGTATGGATCTTTGACTGCGCAATACTCGGGCTTTTGTTCGGAGTACAAGACGGGAGGAAGGGGAGAAGGAGGCGCGGCGGCGGCGGCGGCGGCTTCGCTTCTCCCGGCCGCACATCGCGTCTCTCCACCGAAGCTGCTGCAGCTGCTGCCGGGAGGGAGGGGAGCAAAGCGCGCAGACACACAGAGAGGGAGAGAGAGATTTCAACTTGAGGCCGTATAAAGCTGTTTGACAAGTGGCAGATTGGCGGAGAGGGTCTCTGCGACTACACTTGAATGGATCGCTTCGCTCGCTCGTTGCTTCGCTCGCTGGCTCAGTGAGGCGGGATAAACTCTGTTTGTGACGCGGATTGCGGGCGGGTTGAACTTGACGCGACATCGCGTGACGCGGCGCCGTGTTTGACTGCGGCGACGCCGCCGACCGTGGCTTTTCATTCAGCGTCGCGCCCGGCGCCGGAACCAACCCATTGATCGCTCCAACACTTTTCAATTCACCACGCCGAGGAGTAACTGGTAAACGCGACGCGTCAATAGGGACGACGCCGTGCTGAAGCACGGGAGTTTCAGCGTTGGGGGTTGGAGTCGGATTCCGTGGAGAATCGGTGTGAATTTAGGAGAAAGAATCACGGCTCTCACGCCAGTTTCGTTCAGGATGCGTTATGCACTACGCCTTATTCAGACGTTGACCTAGTGACAACGCAACGACCACTGACTTGGAAGTACGTGTTCGTGTACTTGGAGACGGACCGCAGCGCATGATACGTTCCGTGCTTGTGGAGCAGGTCCTGGATTTGACGACGCTATGACAGGAGCTCTGTTCAACGTGCAGTGGAGCGCCGCGCCCACCTGCGCCTGCGCCTCGCCCGCCGTCCCCGCCCGCGCCGCCGCTATGCGCCTTCTCTGCGCCGTGTGGATCGTCGGCGTCGTTTTCGTGGGCAGCGGTGGCGTCGACGCCGTTCGGAGACGCCCGAAACAAGGTCAGTGCTGACGCGACCCGCTTCTCTGCACAGAACTCCTCAAGTTCCGAGTGAGAGGATCTCTTCCAGATTTGCATCAGATAGACGCCAGTGGAAACGAACAAGGAGGAGTCAAAATGCATGAGAGCAGGATCAAGCGTTCTCCAGAAGACACCACGTACACACGCAGACCTTGTCACTGGCAGGATCGAAATCAACTCCAGCATGCCTGTGGGCATTTCACAGTTTGGCCTGTATTACAATCTCCGCCACCTGAAGTTGCTTTTATTGACAAACACGGGTTGGATCTGTCATTTCCTAATGTAGGTGTGCGGCGGCTGTTTGAATCTGTGTGAGTGATTGATCAGTTTGCCGTCAATTGCGTATTGACAGGTGTGTGTGACCGAAAACACACACGGGAAGCGAGCGCCAGGGGCGCAGCACGCACCGGGCTGTGGGTGCGGGTCACACTGCGTGCGTGTCGCCTCGCGTCCAAACTGAAGCCCACGGGTTCGAGTGTATCTCGCTTTGGACGCGCCCTTTCTGGAACTTGTGCAGACAGAGACACAGCCGCATTCACTCATGTGAGATGCGCCTTTCCCCTCCGCGAAATTGAGCATCAAAAGAAGGGGGTGTCATTCTTTTTGACGGGGTTAACTTGGTCACTATTTCAATGGAATATTATTGGTGCGAGATAAAAGCAAAATATTTGGATGTGTCTTGTGCTTGAGTGCGACTCCTACACGGTTGAATACGGCGAGGAAATCTGGTGTGAACTCTGCTTTTTCAAGTTTTAGTGCGACATGACAAACGCGGCCGGAAAAAACGGTGCAGCGTTCGATTTTCAATTTCCCCCGTGACTCGCAAATTGTGCTTCTAATCAAACAAAAAATCGCGCGGTGGGTCGTGCCGTTGGAAAAAGTGACTTTTAGCTGTGCGAAGATAAAAAGGTCAAACAACCAGAAAAACGCAGATTCTTTTTCACTTGAAAGTGGTTTTCCTTGTTCAAAAAGCGTTTTGCGCGGTCCCGGTCGTCTCTCTGCGTCGCAGAAGAAACGCAATCACTTAACTGGGAGGCAATGGGATTTTTATCCACTCTGATTGCATATTGATCCGTCAAGAACATCATTAAAGTTCCTTCCAATATTCCCGCGAATTCTCCCTCCGCTCACGGCGGGATAGGAGGCTCAACACTCACGCAGTCCTGAGGGCAAAACGCTGTTTTTCTGGCAAAAACCCCACGGACGCGCACTTGTAATTTGCGCGTCTCTCAAATCAAGTGCGTTTGACTGCTGGGCGCTGGTTGATGAGTGCGAACCCACAAAGACTAATTTGGTTCAGAACTCCAGGGCCCCTGCTGCTGCAAACCTGTGTTCATATTCTGACATGTACCACGAATCCTCAAGTGCAAACAGCCATAAAAGAAGTCAAATCTCACCCGTGGGCCATTGGAGCGAGACCGGACTGCAAACGACTCGCCCTCGGTGCTCCGTGCGCAGGCGCTGCGGCAATTTCATGTTCATATGAACATGAATAAGATTGCCGGGAGCCAGTGCGCGCTACACGTCAGCCCCGAACCTCAGGTCCGGTTCCTGCAGGAGAATGGCACCTGAAGGGAACGTCGGCTGAAGAGGCTCAGAAGAGACCGTGAGAACGAGGCTGTCACCTCCGGCTGGGCTCTTGATGCCAAGGGGCGGACTGGGACCTTGATTGAGAAAGGCGTCAATGTTGTGTTGGTGGGCCTCGCTTCAGCGTGGGGAAGAAACGTCTTTTGACATGGGGTGAAGTGGACGCACGGTGGTTCCTGGCTCAGTCTCTGCGTTCATCACTTATCTGCGTGAGCGTTTGTGCGCAGTGCAACCACTGCGACACGTGATCATCGAGCAAACTCAGGGAGAAGGATCAGGTAGTCCTGGGCCTCCAGATCAGGTCAGACGGTCCTGGATCTTTGGATCAGATTCAGGTAGTTTTCGGACCCCTTGGATCAGGAGGAGATCCCAAGGCACTGGATCCTGGATAATGACCATGTGGTCAGGAAAATATTGTCCACGATCACTGGATCAGAGAGACCCCTGGATCAGGAGGCTGCGGTCCCTGGATCCGCTGGATCAAGGCGCTGCAGATGCGGCACATTCAGCCTCACACGTTGTGGTGCTTTCTCTGCGTCTTCATATCAATGTGGTCTCCACTGGAGCTCTAGATGCGATGCTTCGTGCTGCGCCGAGGACATTCCTCACACCAGCGACAAAACGGGGTCACAGTGGCGATGCCTGATCAAAGAAACTCTTTGGGCTCCAAGATGCGTCATGAAGATGAATTTTTATCTTGTGGAATCAGTCCTGCAGCAGGATTGGGTCGGGGAACTTGCCTTCAAAATCAGGAAGAGACAGAACGAATGAGTGAGTGAGTGAGTGAGTGAGTGAGTGAGTGAGTGAGTGAGTCTCTCTCTCTCTCTCTCTCTCTCTCTCTGTGTATGTGTGTGTGTGAAAAAGTCAGGCAGGCAATGAAACGTGCAGCACACAGACCCGTTGAACCTGGATCTCTCTGCTACACCTTCCGCTGCTTCAACAGAAAATCGAATCACGCGACATGAAAACGCTGAGCAGCAACAGACGCACGTGTTGCCTGCGGGATCCATCAATGAGCTAATTGTCGTTAATTCCGGTGTCAGCTCCATGTCAAAGTGACGACGCGGGCGCCTCGCGAGCAGCGCACCGAACGGCACCGCGCGCCGCCGAGGGCGTGCTGTGAGGCACGAGCTGTGTGTGCCACGCTGCAGGCCTCGCAGTGTGGAGACTGCAATGCTGTCCTCACAGTGGGAGGCTGCAGCGCCGTCCTCACTGTGAGAGGCTGCAGCACCGTCCTCACAGCAGAGGCTGCAGCACCATCCTCACAGTGAGAGGCTGCATCGCTGTCCTCAGAGTGAGAGGCTGCAGTGCCATCCTCACAGTGTGAAGATACAGTGCCATTCTGGCAGCGAGAGGCTGCAGCGCCGTCCTCACAGTGAGAGGCTGCAGCGCCGTCCTCACAGTGTGAAGATACAGCGCCGTCCTGGCAGCGAGAGGCTGCAGCGCAGTCCTCACAGTGAGAGAGAGGCTGCAGTGCCATCCTCACAGCAGAGGCTGCAGCGCCATCCTCACAGTGAGAGGCTGCAGTGCCATCCTCACAGCAGAGGCTGCAGCACCATCCTCACAGTGAGAGGCTGCAGTGCCATCCTCACAGTGAGAGGCTGCATCGCTGTCCTCACAGTGAGAGGCTGCAGTGCCATCCTCACAGTGAGAGGCTGCAGTGCCATCCTCACAGTGAG
>JAAUXT010080734.1_pt1 | contig 12999 bp, 14 predicted proteins | sample 7278171 | NCBI WGS metagenome assembly JAAUXT01 (sample SAMN14350112, study PRJNA611818) | marine sediment metagenome | isolation source: surface marine sediment (1.8m) | place: French Polynesia: Moorea | collected 2018-08
GAAAAAATTTTTTTTTTTAAATGATCAGTAAAATGATCAGTGATGCTCACTGACCATTTTTCCCAAAGTGGGTCCAACCCCCCCCCCACCGGTTAGACCCGCTTTACACACACAGACGGACACACATACAGACTGATGGTGATTACATTAAGCGTGTGGTACACGGCCCTCCGGGCGACCACACGCTTAAAAAGTTTTGACGGAAAGACAAAACTCACGGAATCATCGCTGACGGTGTAGTTGTCGTTTTCATCGTAAGAGTAGCCAACCCCAGCTGGAGACTCCAAGAATATCATATTGGCTATCTTGTTCCACCTTTGCTCAAACCAAGAGAGTCCGGTGCCATTTGGCTTGACCTGAATCCACGGAAGAAAGATCAGATCATGCACTGGACAGTCATCCGTACAAATGGGTACACACAAAATGGAGCATTGCTCACTCTCCAGGGTCCCATTTCGACAAGCATTCCGGTGAGGGAGCTGCACCCGGGACCACCGTTCAGCCACAGCACCACAGGATCATTCTCGGGATCTCTCTCCGATTCCACAAACCTGCGATTTTCACTCAGTCCAAATTGATTTTGTTGAGATGGATTCGACATTTGACCACGAAGTCCTTCAGAGTCAATGTTAACAACATACCAGTAGAACAATTTCTTGCCGTCGGTGGCATCCAGATGTCCGGCGTAGTAGTTGAAGCTGGGCTCGGGAGGGTCGAGTCCAGGTAGCGAAGTGACCCGGTCCTCCTCGCGCGCCGCCCGGGCGGACAGCACAGCCACCGACAGCCACACGCACACACAGAAACCGTTCATCGTTTACGAACCTGAACTGGGAAAGGGTGACAGCATGAGGTGTTCCACCACAACACAAAAAGAACACACAAATAAGTAAGCAAAGCAAGTCTCACCTTCCAAAGTTTCAGTTGTGATTGAGTCACAGTGCAACGTGACCTCCTCTGCACTGGTGAACAGCGAACACTCAGTGAGAACATGAACATGTGTTTCGGTAAACAGAGAAATGTGCCAGATTATCTTGATAGAGCAACGTAGACAGAAAATTCACACATCAAATCTCAACACGTCCGACCAGAGCGGGTGACAAAGGTCCCTCGCATAATTTTTCTTGACCTAAAATTTGGGCAACCCCACGCAAAACTTCTTTGCCTCCTTGTTCAACTTTCAAAAGCTGTGATCAAGGGCAACACAAGATTTCAAGCGAGATCCTTCTTCGAAATGTCTTTTTTTTTCTTTCTTGGCGTTTTATTTCAAAGGATAAATGTTGAATATAAAAGCAGATAAACACGAGATACGAGTATGACAATTTAAAATGCATGAAATGTTGAAAGCACTGTTCAATATACCATCCTTTCAACAGAAGCAATTTGGACAGTTTCGGCGAAAAAGTTGCAAACAAGCATCACAGAACTGTCTGTCACCAGTTCGCACCCAATCAGGGTGTCTCACTACTCAAAACGTCCTCGGCTGTCGCATGTTTTCCGAGGGCGCCGAAATTACTTTTTGCTACGAAAAAGTGTCTGAAGATTTTTCCTTTGCAATCAAGCGATGCACGGCACGCAGACCTCTTGCAAAAGCCTCCTTCAGGTAAGATAATCTCGATTACGATTTTCAGTGATCACGAACCGCTGTTTCACGGAGTTATCTTCACTACAGGGGAGTTCCGCTGAGAAAACGTCGGAAGATGTGCAATGCCGGAGCCGGTTTGTCCTGCGGAACCATGTGACCCGCTCCCTGCAATGGCACAACAGACAAGCGTGTCGAACACGGGTCAAGTAAACACCTGATCTACTTGACGGACGGAGCAAATGTACGTGCCTTCACAGTTGTGAACCACAGATTCTCGAATTCGTGAACAAATCCTCCGACTTGCGTGGAACCGTCTGCCGCTTGATAACTCCAAATCCTTCTGTCCGCCGTCGCCTGAAGCCCACAACACAAACTTGTCACGCACTGGTAGTGTCATTTCAGTTTCGTGATTTTTACCAAGTCAAGCGAACTCAGAGACTAGAATACACAGCAGTGTAGACACACGCAAAGCCGACGACATCAAGAGCAGAATCTCTTGGTTTCCTCACAGCCATTGACGGTAAACATGTTTCCTGCGGGAGATCCCTCCCGACTCTGATTTTGGGGCGGTATGTCTCGCCAGAGTCCGATCTTTGGCACAAAGCGTTTTGGCACATTCAGATGTTTCATGACATGCTCATTATTTTTTGCTGTTTCTGGAGGGGTGGGGCTCGACTCTGATTTTGCTGATTTTCATGACAGCTTCCATGTGAGACTGTAATTTTGCCAATTTGTTTTGGAGGTCCAGCACATCTTGCAAAGAGTTTCCTTGGTGCACGCACGGGTGCCTTGGCGGTCGGCGTGCACAAAAATGAGAACAACACAACAGGGGGCACAACAAACTGCTTACCTTTTGGCCCAAAGAATTTACAAATTTTTCGTCTCCAAAAAAATTGCACGCCATGTCGAAATCGCCATTATAGAGCATAACACGATATTTCTGAAACAAAGAACAGTTTGCGAGGCACAAGCGCGGCGCGCCAAGAGCAATAACATATCGCATCGCACAGAATATTTTCAAGTGTGTCCACATACTTTGGTGCGCAGGACGTTGAGGTACTGCTGCTTCATGGTCTGGTACTCCGAATGGTAAATTACCCGGGAGCTGCATATTTCCCAATCGGGTAAAAAGTCCGGAATGTGAAGAGCCTGGCGAACAGCCTTATCGTTCAGGTACCATGTCATCCCGTCAGCATTTATACAGGGCGGAACAGTCGTGAAGTTGTGCCTTGCCATGAGTGCCTTTGCCTGAAAAAATCGGGAGGAAAGCAGTTCGTGTGACGTGAAGTCTCTGCGAAGTTACAAACGAGCTCTCAGGAATAACAAGTCCAAATTTTTGAACAATCCACGATCATGAATGACGTGATGCAAAATACCTTCACCTCTGGTGTGGGCATGGATTTCGACATCAAAACGTTGAAAGGATGATACAACGACGGCGTTCCGGTTGGGTTGATCTTTCCATGATAGCACTTTCCGTAGATATTGTAAATGTTTATGTTCGGATCACCAACCAAGTGCATGATTTTTGACACCTGTTGATTGCAAAACAAGACGCGATGAATTCTTGTTGCCAGAGCCAAAAACTCAACACAAATGTGCTGTTCAAAAGATTGCTCGATTCTTGTTCACCACGTCTCCGCAACGCCCTTTGTAGGCTGACTGAATGATGGGGCATACTCCCGAACAGTTTCCCTTGCAGCAGTAAGTCAGCAGATCATTGTACGCGCTGCAAGCAAAAATACCCAGGAAATCTCACCAGTAGAAAATGACCAGACATCACAAATGTACAAAAAAAGAATGGCTGGTTGTCTCACGCGCTTCCAAACAATCCATGATAGTAGGCAAAGTAGAACACAGAATCTGAATTCAATTCTCTGTCACTCAAACCATTCCCAACAGCATAACCCTGCAAGGAACTTTCAAAACTTGAAAAGGTCAAATTTCTGGGACCTTCACCTCTTTTCTCCTGGTGGGAGTTGAACGCACATCGGCCTTTCAAACTTTTTTTTCTTTTGACCACGGTCACAACATTGAAAGCTGCCCCTTTTGAGCAACCTCTGCCCCTTTTTAGCAACTTAGCCTTTTTTTTGGCACAAAAGCAAAATGTGGGAAAACAATGAAAATTAGAAGAAAAAGCATTCTACTGCTTTGCACTGCATGGTAGGAGGTTCTATCCAACCATAGTGAGACTCATCATGGTCAGCGACGAAGCCAAATGGCCTGTCTACACTGAGAAGATCAATGAAATCAATTGTGTCGAATCAACCACCCATGTCCTTTGAGGCCGATCGTGAACATGACCAGTCTCAGAATGGTTGGATGGAACCTCGTACCTCGGGTACTGTGCGACACCGCAGAGTCCTCACGGTGTCAATTTACAAAATACGAGGACACTTCAAAAATGTTTGTCCAGACATGTTGATGTAAATTGAGGTCACAGCGATTCAGGTCGTGTTCTGCCGGTCGATCTGCATTGGATGCCTGTGTTTGTTGTGATCTGACTTGGTGACCCCATGACAGACGACCCACATGTCTGGACAAACATTTTTGAAGCATCCTCGTAAGCACCCGGAAAGTCCTTTTCACGACCCACTTGTTCGGAGAACATCAACATTTTCCCACCTTCAAATTGATGTTGTGTTCAGTCAAAAGTCGGTTTGCCAACAATGGAACGTAAAATCCTCCGTAGCTTTCCCCAGTGACGAAGAATTCATTTCCAGCGTACTCCGGAAAATGGGAAAGAAAATATTTCACTGCCCACAGATTGTCCAATGAGGTCTGAAAGAATGTACTGACAAAGTAAAGAATGCCACCAAAGAAGAAATATCAATTCACATGGAAATCAGAAATCTTAAAATTCACTAACATCGTCATCTCCCGTTGTGTAGTTTTTGTCACTTGCGTAGGAATAGCCAACTCCCGCCGGAGACTCAAGATACAACACATTCGCGACCTGCAGAAGGGAAAAGTGTTTTGCACTCCCACAAAAGATAAACACTGCTCTTTCCAACTTTCCCCGATCTTGAACAAGATCACCCATCGATGTGGACAAATTTTCCATCCGAGTGGGGAGTGATTGACTTTTTTCCCTCATTTTGAAACCAGTGGTGGAAAGGAATCATTTGGCCTTTTTCAGGAAGGGTGGCTTCACATTCCGGAGATACCAAAAATGACGTGGGTCAGGTGCAGTGTGTCACTGACCAAATTCCAGGCAAAAGGATTCTCCTTGATAGTTTTCCCATCATCTGAGACTTTGAACGGTCCGTGCTCAGAAAGCATTCCGTCCAGGGAGCTGCAGCCTGGGCCACCATTCAGCCACAAAACCACTGGGTCATTGGCAGGATCCCTCTGTGATTCTACAAACCTGTGTAGAGACAAAAATCACAGCAATTTCCGTTTGTCTGAACAGGTGACCAAAGCGTAAGTCTAGTGTTTATTGATTCGATGGCATTTGTTCACAAAACATGCATGTTTACTGTAATTCACACAAATTCTGGCACGTACCAGTAGTGAAACTGCCTTGTGCCAGTTGCTTGCAGGTAGCCAGAGTAATGCTTGAACTTGGGTTCAAAGGTCAAACCAGGCAGGTTCGTCACCAAGTCTTTGTCAATCGCCGCCTGTGCAACCGCTGAGACAGTGAGCAACAACAACCAAGAAGTCCACATGTTGGTCTGGAAGCAGTGGAGCCTCTGTCACGATCTTATGTTCCTCGTCAAAGAAAACTCGTCGCTCGTGAACTGTTCGAAATTCTTGAAACGATCAGAACGAAACACCCGTTGCTTTCTTCTTTCAACCTGTGCAGATCAGAACATGCTGTCTCACAATCCAACAGAACAGAAACTTGACCCACTTGTCTTGGGTTGGAAAGTCCTCTTCCAACTTTCAATCGGCTTCAAAAACTACAAACTTTCCACTTTTCAGTGCCAAAGCTTGTGTCACATGACACAAAGTTGGTGTGCGAATCATGTGACGGCAGGGAGCATTATCACCTTCTTTTTCCTGTTTATGAACAAATGACAAAAAGGTAAAATGGGACACAAAAACTTGGCAGTAGTTTTCTGTCACATACTGTAACGTTTCAATTCTGTTTTGTTCTGTGTTTATTTGCAATATATTTGCACAGTTATTGTCGGAAAGCTCCTTGATTGGATCTATAAATTGGTTTTCACTTTGACACTGCTCCCCACAAAAGGGACTTCCGGCAAAAACAGTGCTGCTTCCTGACACCGAAAATTTGGATTTGGTCCCTTTCAAGCGAAGAGCGTGCGTTTCTACTTTTCTTTTGTTTTGTATGAGATCTATATCATTTAAGGCACAGGTTTCAAAGGCGAAAAACGAGGAAGTTCATCTGTAGATTTTGAAAATGGGAGTTTGCCAGGTCGACATTTTGTGGCTGGCTCTCAGAAATATGTCTTTTCTATTTTCCAGGTTTGAAACGCGAAAAAGAGTTATTGAGCTCCCTTACCCTTTCCCTTTGACTTTCAGTTGGAGAGAACACATTGGAATGTAGCATTGGGGTGTGGCAAAATGGTTGCCAGACAAGTGTCTGACTGTGTTGATGTCTGCAGCTCAGGAATCTTTTCGCAGGATGTTGAGCAGTGTCCGGAAGCCTCCCCCGCAGGTGACGGGAATCTCACCCAAGGAAGGTCCGCCAGGGACCCGAGTGACCATCAGAGGCGAAAATCTGGGCGTGGACAGCAGAGATCTCATGAGTGAGTACGAACATGCACGAGGGAACTCGACGGGTGTGCGCAGACCACCCATTCCGTGCCACAACTATGTCCAGCGTATGAGGGGTGGGGTGGATCACACACCATGCTCCCTATTCTCGGGAGAAACTCTCAAAATTAGTGCGATCGCCGGTCTTCACCAACAAAAAGCTGGCAGTATTTGTCTTTCCAGGTTTGCGCATTTGCGGGATTGATTGTATGCTGTCCACTGAGTGGAAATCACCAAACAAGATCATTGCAAGAACTGGTCAGGCGAAAGGGAAAGGTGACATCATCGTGACAACGAGATCTGGAGGCGTTGGCACGTGCACCGTGCAGTTCAAATGTTACCATGTTCCAACCGGTGCGAACACTGCAAATGTTTTCTTCAATTTGCTCTCGTGGCGTCTTTGTTTGAATTGAAAAAAAATTAATAACAATAAAACAACAACACAAACAACAAAAATGTGTGCTTCAGGACCATTGCAAGATTCCGCCATCTGGGTGGATGAATCCCAGATCATTAACAGCATCATCGGACGCAACAGAGTGTCGTCGCCGCTCACGTCTCAAGAACACGACGACCCTCTGGGTATTTCCGACGAATCAAATGAGTGAGTACTACCTTTCTTGTAGAGATTGTCAAGTGCTGGTTCGTCAGAATGTTGAACTGAATGTTGGGACATTGGCGTTGAGACAGTGTCGACTCGTCTCAGTGAAGCGACAAATGCTGACACAGCTGACGGTGCTGGTGGAGACATGGCCTTGCTTGACGCCCCAGAAGAAATTCTTGGAATTCCAACTTCAAACAAGTCATCTGCTCTTTGTTCTTCATTGATATTCTGTTCGCTTTTTACGTTTTAATGTTGCGTTCATGAGGATATGGTGCGAAGGACACAAATGCCTGTCCTTGTGCATATTCACTGACGCGTACGTTGTCAAACGCATTTTGTCAGGAATTGCCATGACAACTGAACTGTTCACTGTTGTGCTGAAAGGACCAAGTGTATTCAAAACTTGCATTCTTTGTTGTTGGAGCAAATTTTGTTCTGAAATGTCAGGGAAATACGCTCCAAAATTTTGTTGTCATTCCAGAACTCCACGGAGATTTCTTTTCGAATCAATATTTCGTTCTGAGTTTTGTTATCAGGCGGACCCCCTCGCAGTATTGACGCGTCCAAAAGCGCGTTTCCACACTATTTTGTGTTCTTGTCATTCCAGAACACGATTTCCGGAGGAAGAGTTCACTGAGTTGTTCCCTGAAGGGTCAGGCAGCACATCAGCTGAAAATTTCGTGCCACAATGGTTCCTGCTCGAAAATCACCACGGCACAAGGTTTGTTTTTATTAAACTAGAACATGTTGTTGCGAGATCTGTGTCTTGGACACAAAGTCAATTGGCCTTTTTCACCTTTCACCTGCTGTGCAGTTTTGAAGACTTGAAGGCGGGACTTGCTTTCCTGAAGAGGAAACGTGGGACACAACACGAAGGGCCATTGGCATTTGTAAAAGCTAACCTGACGACATTCATGGACTGTCAGGATACACTGGCAGGTGCGATGATTGCACGACTTCCACAACTTTCTTCAGTCAAACAAACAAAGATCAACAAGGTGAATATGTATGGCAATTGCTTCTCGTGTTCTCGTGAAACAGAAATGCATCAAATGCTGGTGAACGACCAAACCAACAGCAAAACGGGGTCATGCACTGAATCACTTGAAGAGGTTCTTGTCAGTGAGTACAATTCGTTCAGAATTTCTTCGATTCCTCAGCAAATTCAGGGTCAGCACTTGCGTCGCTCCGAAGTTGCTTGCCTCTCATTGTGACTGTTGGTCTCCACCGGAAATTCGCCACGTTTTCAGAATCAAACATATCTGCTGACACCCTGTTCAAAGATGTTCTTGGACGAAAGGACCGAGCGGACGCAACGAGGAATGCCCTCGGAGTCTTGCAGCGATTCAAATTCCTCTTCAATCTTCCTTGTAGCATCGACAGAAATGTGAAGCGGGTGAGTTTTCGCAGTGCGCTCAATTCACTGTTTTCTTCTGGCACGTGCTTGTGCGTGCTTGAGAGAAACAGGTTGCGGGGCACCCCTGTGAGGATTGGGGTCTGCGTCACACTTCCTTCTTGAAATTTGTTGTGCTGATGTTTATCTGGCCTTTTTCATTTCAGGGTGATTACGATCTGGTCATAACAGACTATACCAGAGTCAAATCTTTGTTTGGAGACACTGAAATCAAGGTGTTCAGGAAAGGTGGGGATCAGGGTCGTGAAAATTTTTAAACAGACTGACTGACCTGGAGTCAGTACGAAGTTCATTCTGACCAAACTTTGCAGTGTATCAAGAAGTGGAAAACCGGATTGCTGCGTTCAGGGACATGTTGACCAAGAAGCTTCTGACTCTGCCCTCCTCTCTTGAAGAGCAGAAACGTCTGATCAGGTTCTTAGGAGTTTGTCGCTCTGATTTTTTTTTAATGTTCGTCATTGTCATTTCACATCCACCAAGAGTTTCGAATCGATTGACGTTCAGACCTTGAAATTTGACGGGAGTTTTGCTTTCCAGGTACCTGGTTCATCTGGAAACTCCAGGCGATCCAGCATGGCAGTGTCTCACAAACATGCAGCAGTGGCTGGTTCAATTGCTGAATGCATGCAAAGAAGAAAACATCAAAAAAGGTGTGTTTGAGTTGTTCGTTATCACGAACCTTCAGACAAGTTTCTTCTTTGGGAGGGGCCAAGGTGACACTCCCAATGACCAAACCAGGATCAGGCTGGCTCAGTGTTGATCGCAACAGAAGACCTTCGACGCGAGAAATCGCGCGTCTGAAACGCACACAGAGCCAAGTCTGAGGACCTTGTTCAATTGCAGCCCGCGAAGTGAACAAAGAAAAACCAGATGAGCATCCTTGGATACAGAGTCCAGCAAAAGGATCCATTCACGGCTCCAAATCCGGTACGCTTCTGACAGAGGAAGCTTTGTCCGCTTCATTTTGTGGAAAAAAAGCAAGGCAGTGATTGTCCGTGAATTTTCAAGAAATGTGTCGTCGTGATGGAACACGAGCAGAAACGTTCTCCTTTTGCAATTTCCAGGCAGCAAAGCTCCGCAGAAGGTGCAGTTTGTGGACCAGATGACTCGAGTTCTGTCGGATCACCTGCCTGACCTGTGGAGATTGGGACAAGCGTACTTCAGTGGGAAGCTGCACAAAGATGTGAGGACACAATTCTGTTTTTCACAGTGTTATATTCACTGGGTATGAAGGTCTGAGCACAATGGCGGGGTGTCCTGGGGTGGGTGGGTTCGTTTTCTTGGCAGGTGGCCAAATGAGACAACGGCATATCCGCAGTATTCTCAGCAGATCCAAACAAGAAGTGTTTACCCCCATGAAGAATCCAACGCGCCTCCCCTTTGAGTCCGGAATTCATGACAAAAAAATTTCTTTCAAATTTGTGTGTGGACTGCTGATTTGCGGGGGTAAACCAACCATCGGTGTTCTTTTTTGACACGGTACGTGTTCTGGTCACGAAACCAATGGCGGGCAGCCACGGCCTGTTTGCTGGTGCAGTGCGTGTTGTGAGCTCAGTGCCTGCTGTAAGGAGCCGCGGGCTCGTTTTCACTTCCAGTAAGTACCATAGTTGGGGTGTCCCAAGGTATTCGCTGGTGTCAAAAAATGCCATCTGGATGATAAGGCGTGGTCTCAGGCCAGTTCCTGATTCCTGATCTTGTGGCTGGAGGTCTCAGACTGGACCCCTGGATGACAGGTTGAAGACCTCCGGCCACAGGGGCTCCCTGGGAGGGGAAAGGGAATTGGTGAGACAGATCTGCATCTCACAAGGTTGTCCCACAAATCGCAAATCGTGACTGATGGTTTGTTTTCTCTTCTGGCAGGTGAAGGACAAAGCGTCCAAGATCGACGTTGGCAAACAAAAACATTTCAAGGTCTGTGTGCAAAACCGAGACCAAATCTTCACCTTATGTTTTGCCGAGTGTTGAGCCGAGCTGTGACAAAGTCAGCTCTTCTGTGCTTGCAGGAGATGATTCAGGACGTGATTGCCTTGTTCTGCAACTTGATTCGGGCAGCGTTCCTTCCAGTGACTCTTGCTCATCTCTCTGATGCTCACAGAGGCAAACACGGCCTCTGGCCAGAAAACAAGCAAGACTCGCCCACTGCCTGGCTGCCAATATGTGTCAGAAATGTGAGGTGAGGAATAGCTGTGGATTGTGACTCTTTCGCAGCTTCACGTGCAAATGTCGCTTTGGCCGTGAAATTTGTTCTCTTCGGCTTTGTTTCAGAACTTGTGTCGCTTCACTGGTAACGCTTGACTTGGACAACCAGTCTTTGGAACTACTTCAGAACCTGGCGTTCGATATGAGAACCAGCTGCATGCAAACGTTGTTCCAGCAGGCAATCCAAGGTAAACCGCATCAAATCAGCAGTATGAGCCAATCACTTTGTCAGATGTCTTTGTGGCTCTGTAAGTTTTTGATCCTGATAAATGGTGAGGGTGAAAGTTAAATTTTCCTTCCCATCCAGATGTGGAAAATCTGTTCGAAAGAGAAACGTGGCACGTTGAGGCTGATGACGAGAGAGGTGGAACCACTTTGCTGGTGAGTATCCAACGAAAAAGTCGGCCTCGCGACCCCCACACACGCTGCCATCATTTGAGTCATATATTTGTACTCTTCAATTGTTTCAGCCTGCGTTGTTTGAGAATGTGGTGAGTGAGATGGTGCAGTACTTGCAGGATGTCATTCAGTCGAAGCCTGGTGAAAAGCAAGTGAGTTTCCTGGACAGTCATTTGTTAACGTGCATGAGCCGCATTTGTACCATTCGTTTCAGAGACAGTGCACTGGTGTGGTTTCTCGTTTCAGATCTTCAGCGACAGTGACATTCAAAAAAGCATTTCTGCTCTTTGCACAAAATTGTTGCAGTCTTTTGCAAAAACGATGCGAAAGTTAGCAATAACTGGAAACACGGACCAAATGCCAAAAAGGTTTGCCTGGCAAATGACTTTCAAGCGCAGTCGATCTTTCTAAACGCAACAGTTTTCTGACAAGACTCACGCTCCACATTCACTGAAGTGGAAAACTGAACAGAGTGAGCGCAGAGGTCTGTGAGGTTCCTTCCTTTCCAGGAAAAGAAGCACCTTGTCGCCCGATTCTCCAACGTCTCCAGGGTTTTCAGAACTTCCGTCTTTGGTAAGCTGATTACACTTGAACAGAAGCAGTGTTTTGTTCAGACTGTGATATCGGTCCAAACTACTGATTTCATCAAATCCAAAAAGCAGTGAAGAATCTGTTCCGGGAAAGCCACTGCAGCTGCACAACTTAGAAAATTGCTTTGTTGCAGGACCGCCGTTTGATGGTGATGCTGAGCAACTGCCATCACACGTACGAAGCCATCTTGCCTCGTTTGGTTGAAAATCTGAGCAAACATGGCTATCCTGGCATGGATAATGTTTACCAGGTGAAAGAGCATTCCAAAATGTTTCCCCCAAGTACTCAACTGATGTAATTGGTGTTGGGGATTTGGCAGCAGTGTCGTGTAATTTTGTTAAAACAAACATTTCTCTGTGTCTGACAGGAAGCTCGGCAAGCGTACATCTCGTTGGACGAGACGCTGTTCCAGCAGTACGTCGAGGAAAAGTCGAACCCGGTCGTTGGCGCTCTGGAGCACCACATGAACGCGGGCCAGTTCGACTGGAGCACCTGCCACGGGTGCCAAAGCGTGCGCAGATACGTGAAGGAAGCGCTCATGGGCATGATCGCTGTGCACTCCGAGGTGAGGAATTGTACACATTCTTCATGCGAGTCTGCGCAACGCAATGCGCGGCGCCAGTGACTGATCACAGAAGTGCACCTGATCGTCTGGAGAAGAGCAAGGACATCAGTGTGACCGTTGCAGAGTCCCAACTGCACAACCAGAAAGGCAGTAATCATCGCGGTTTTGTTGACAGGTGTACTCCATCAACCCGAAGGTGGTTCACAGAGTGATGATCCATGTGGTGGGCGGCGTGGTGGACGAGATGAGTCGCCTCATCCAGTGCGTTCCCAGCTTCAACCCACAGGGAAAACTACAGGTGCGACCAGCCTCCAACTGACGTTACACATGCTATTTCTTATCCAATTTGTCGTTCCGTGGAATATGTCTCAGTTTTTTCGCTTCTTGTGTTTCACCCTTTCAGGCCATGGTGGATTTGACAGCGTTGCAGATCGCTGTGGAGCAATACAAGTCACAGGACACGATGTAAGTTCGTACCGGTGTCTCAGGACCAGAGTACGACCAGGACCAGAGCATGACTACACTACGAGGTCATTCTCTGGTCCTAAAATTTCAAGACCACAGCATGACCACCTTGGACTGAGCTCTGATCTTCAAAGGGAGCAGATATCTTCGAAGAGAGATGTGTATTCTATGGCTGAGATGAAAGCCCTTGATCTCAGTTTCCAGGGAAAAAATGTGTGTAAATCAGACTTACAGTTGCTGAGATATGGGCATTTTTAAGCGTGTGGTCGCCCGGAGGGCCGTGTACCACACGCTTAATGTAATCACCATCAGTCTGTATGTCCGTCTGTCCGTGTGTGTAAAGCAGGTCTTGGGGGGGGTTGGACCCGCTTTTGAAAAAAATGGTACGTGAAAATCACTTATCATTTCTGGTCATTTTTCCCAAAGTGGGTCCACCCCCCCCCCCCCCACCCCCTTCC
>JAAUXT010125624.1_pt1 | contig 12999 bp, 12 predicted proteins | sample 7278171 | NCBI WGS metagenome assembly JAAUXT01 (sample SAMN14350112, study PRJNA611818) | marine sediment metagenome | isolation source: surface marine sediment (1.8m) | place: French Polynesia: Moorea | collected 2018-08
CAAAATATTTGTACCTTCAGAGATATGGACCCATTTCTATATCCATACCCCATATTTTCTGCACTTCCAAATTTGAACTTTTTGACCTCATAAACTCAAAAATTCAAATTTCACAAATTCCTTCCTTGAGCATTATCCCCAACCCAAAATGAACCAAAAGAGCCCAAAAGATCCTAAATCAATCTTTATTTTGACTATGAAACAGGTGTACACATAGTTTTGGAAGACCCTGCCTACAGGTGATTTGATTTCACTCACTCTGATTTCGCTTGCTTTTTCCAAAATCTCACAAATCGGACCAAGCTCCTCAAATTATCTAACAACAGTCCCAGAGCGCACCGACACGACTTGTGGGTGCACATGTTTTATGACGCAAAATGTGAATTCCGCGTGATCTTGTGGAACATCAATTGTATGCTCAAACGATTCCTTTTGTTTCAGGATATGTGCATGTTGAAGCACCTTCAGACCCTGGGAGTGCAGCGTCAACTGCGTCATTTGCCACGGAAGGAGCATCATCCGCAGACGCAAGTGACAGAGAACCACATGGATTCAACGAAACAGCGATTCGAGGTGAGAACCACACAAGGCAGAAGACCTCAAGACAAGTCACTACTGCATATTTCTTTCGTTTTCAATATCTTGAACTCAGCAGCTGAAGAGCATGTGATCCACCTGCATGGTTGACGTTCTACGCGTGGCGATACCCTACAATGACACCTTGCCAATTGCCAAATCCCCAAATACCTGATTTTGTGACAAGCAATACAAAGATGTTGATTCATTTTGTGGATGCCTTGCGTCTTTTGCAGCACGAAGATTATCAAATGCATTGTCGTTCGCACCAGATGTGACAACAGGCATTGGACAGGGAACAGGCCTCCATGTATGCGTTTTTTCACAAAACATGCAGGTTTTGATTTCAAATCAAACAGATGCAATTCACACAGAGCCATCGTCACCTGTTCCAAACTTCGTTCCAGGTATATAATTCATTGTGTGAAAGTGTTCTAGTTGTCTTTTCAAAATGAAATGTGCATGTTCTTGTGTTCTTGTGTGTCTGTCTGAGCATTGGATTTTGCGTTTTGTGCCGGATCAGCGGAAGACGTTCCCACATACGAAAACATCGAGCATGCAGAAATGACCGACAGGCAAATGTCCTCAGACGGTAATTACTTCCACTTGTGCAAAGTTGCAAAAGAGAAGCTGCTGAATTACTTGATCACATTCAAATGTCCAGTCAGTGGCACAGGGTTCCTCCTGGAGCCCAGGATCTGTAGATTGGCGTCAAACTGAAAAGCATACAAGCAGTCACATTTCAAAGTGCTCACAATCACACACCCAAAACCCTCACTCAACAACCACACAGTGATTAAATTTTGTTTGTAGAAGAGGATGAAACTCACGATATTAAATTCGAAAACATCTCTGAACCTCACGTGTGGAACAGACTGAAGCATCTTTTCCCACAAGGTATTTCATTGCGCTTTGATTGAACCAAAAACATAATAGTTGTGCGACGAGTTTGTGGCACCTGGATTGACCAATGATACTTGGAATGCTCTCTTGATACCACACTGTTGGCTCATATTTTTTCCAGCACGTTCCAGAACGATTGCAGCACATTCAGATTCAGGGTATGCAGCGTCAATTGGCACTGATTTTTCATCAACATCTAAAACATCACGACTCAATCTCGCAGTGGATCAACGCATGCTAAATGTGATTCATTGTAAGTATTTAAGAAATGGTTCCTATTTGGTGTTGTTTTCTTTCGAAGGCACAAAGGCACAACCAAATTCAGGGAAAGTCCATTCCCTGCAGCTCAGTGAGGTTCTGGAATTGTTTCAGCTTCGAAATCACGGATAAATTTGTGTTGCCAACCTGGTCCAACTCGTTGTCTTTCTTGCTCTTTCTTCCACCAACGATCAATCTTTCGACCTTTGGTATTGTGAGAACAACAGTGCAGTAAAATTGACCTTGTCAGTCAATAAAATCGGTTGCGTACAATAGATTGGACAGTTGTTGCATGTTTTCAGCATGGGAAACTCCTACTTACTTCCTTCTAAGGAGAGCATATTCTCAAGGATTCTCCAATCCGGGTATGTTCGTCAAGGAGTGTCACCAAACAAAAGTCGCAGACTTGCACAACACCCAACACTTGGTCTCATTGGTCTTGTGTCTATCGCTTTGCATGTGTGCTGTGTGTGTGTTGTGTTTGCAGTCACGAATCTGCCCATTTATCACCAGTAATTTCTGCCTTCAACATCCATCCGTTTTTGCCCACATACTTCATGCACTGTTTCATACACATTCTACCCATCCTTTGGGGGCCGGACACACCAACTCGATCGCATTCAGGGAATATTCTCTGGAGAACGAACTTTCTCTCAAATCGTTCTCTGGAGGATGATCGGGTTTGCCTGAAGTGATCTTTCTCATGAGAATGTTTCAGAAAAACAATCTGTGAGAACGATTCAATATGTCCGGACCCTTGCAGCTAAGAGAAGCAACTACATTTTTGGCCTCAGCAATTTTGTTTCTCCCCCAAATCACATCAAACATTTCTGCTTTCATCAAAAGCACAAAAGAATTTGAAAATGGTACTTTTTCAAACCCAGTGTTTGTTTGTATTTGTTGCAGCAAAATAACTGTCCCCTTATTGGCTCCAAATGCTATCATGACAAGACGATTGGTTTGTGTCCAAAATCCCTTGTGTTGTTGTTCTTTTGAGCATCTGTGTACCCTTGTTGGACGTCAAGTTGTCAAAAGGTACACATGTATTCAAGGACAGTCAACAACCGAAGTCTCCTTCAGTTCCAAGCAATTGTGGTGACCATTGTCCGTGTTGGTTTTGTTGGTGCCTGTCTCTTGACAAATGTTCAAGGATGTTTTGTTGTTGTGGCTTCTTGGTGACATACTGCCCTGTCTCTGCTGTTCCAAAGCTAGAGAAAACCTCGGACTCCCATGAAGCATGACAAAACACAAACAGTCTTTCTGGCACGCATAAAATGTTCAGTGAAACAAAATTTTGTTCTTTTTTTGTTTGACAGAACATGAAGAAACTCCTGGAAACATCACTGATGGACACAAGCTCCCGCTGGCAGAAGACTCTCCCAAAGAGACACCCTTTGCACGGAGACAAACTTCACAAGGTGAGACTTCTCAGGCCCGTGCACGACGTAGCCTTTGTCCGGTTATTGGACACACACAAATTCATACCCAGGTATTTCAACATATTTCTGTGTCAAGAGTTTGTTTTCGTCAGAAAATAACCAACTTGTGTGTTTTCTGTGACACTGCTATTGTCAACAATGTCAGAGGTGATGTCCTTCCCTTTCTGTGACTTCAGATTACATGCTTGGCGAGGATAGCAGAGTATTGCACATGAACAACTCTCAAGTCACTGTGACAACACCAGCTGGGACTCAAGGATCTGTTTCCTGTTTGGTGCATACAGACCCCATGCTCTTTTTGAAGCAAATTCCAGAAAATGAGTGCCTTATATCACCTGTGGTTGACTGCCAACTGAGTGCTGACTCCAAAACTTATGAAAAATGGCTTGAATTGAGAATTCCCTTTTGTCAAAATGTAGATGCAGATTGTGTGACAGTGAGGCATGGAAATATTTATGCAACGCCTTTCCAATGTTTTGAGAAAATGGCCAGGGGAAGCCAAAACACAGAACAAGTATCTTCCTATTTCTTGGTAGAGAATCAAAACATTGTTGTCTACACAAAAACATTCAGTCAGTTCATCTGCACCAGCTGTGAATTGGTTTGCGAAGGACAAGGTCAGGCTTTTGTCTTTGGAAAGATTGTGGAGAACACTGTTGTTGGCCCTGTTACATCCTTGAGGCTTTACACTTGCAGTCCTCTCTACATTATGGAAGACTACAGACAGGTAACACCATTCATAACAATAACAAAGTGGGGCTACTTTTTGGGAGAAAAAAGTGTGGATGAGTTGATATGTTGTTTCCTTGTTTTGTTTGCGCCACCTTGTAAAAAATATTTTGTTGTTGATGCTTGCTGATAATGGCAAAGTTGAATGTTTTGTTTCAATGGGACTGTGATTTTTACATGTTCTGACAGAACTTTCCTGGTCTTTGATTTCAAGTGCATGGCAAAATCTGGGGAGCACTGTGATCACAAGCAAAGGGATTTTTTTATTTGCTACAATTGCAAATTCCTGAAATTATGAATTTGCATTCTGACCTCAAGATAAAATGCAAAAAGATAGACAATTGGTCATTTTGCTACGAACTTTCCAAACACCACAATGTGTTATTGCCTCTGCATTGGATGACTACACTTCATTTTCTTTAGAAACTGATGAAGAATGAAGCTGATTGTGGAAGATCACTGTGTGAACAAATTTGCATCAAATGGGATCACAAAAAGTGTCAATCAGCCAAGGACATGTGCATCAGCCTGTACTCACCTTTGTGGGATCCAAGGGATCCCATCCATTTTGAACAACAATGGTTTCCAAACAGCAGAAAGCTGGTTCATGTGAGATTCCTTCACAATATCACCCACCTTTTACAGGACTGGTGTTTGGTTCCTGATAAAAGTTTGTAGTTTCTAAATTTCAGATTACTCCTGTGGGTGAGATGAAAGAAATGGTATTGTGTCATACCTGCAAGAAATCTGGGCCAACGATGGTGGCTAATTTTGACCTGAACCTGCCAAAGGGCCCAGATCAGGCTTGTAGAGCTTTCAGCCAAGGTTATGATGCAGATAATATGCCCTTTTCGGGTCACATGGAGATGTATTACTTCACGGTAGATGATGACCCTGTGACTATAATGCAGACACACCTGGATTTGAGTTTGGTAAAGACACAAACAATGAATGTTTTTGTCTGAATTTTCATTCCCAATGTCACAAGCCACCACACCGTTTGAGTTTCTGTCTTCAAATTGTTTGAGCCTTTTTCAGAATGACTTGAACAACAATGGACAAGCAGGCCCCTCCAACCACACCGCAGCGGCAGCTGAACCTGGCACAGCTCCAGCAGTGGTCCCCAGGGTGGCAGATCCAACCCCACCTGGTTCTTTGGATCAGTCGTCAATATCTCAAGCCTCTGCTCCAAGATCAAAGTTCCCAGTTTCGGTTGGGACAAACCCATCTGAAAGAGAAAAAAATCGACAACAACGGATGCTGCAACGAGTGGCCCGGGAGCTGGTCACGTGTCTTCAGGACCTCGACTCCTTCGGGCTCCACCTCGGATTCTGTCAGAGGGAAATTCAGCAAACCAAGAACAATAATGTGGGGAATTTAGAAGGGGCAGCCTGGAACCTGGCGTGTAACTGGTGGGATCAGACAGTGGGGCTCAGAGAAGCCAAAGAAGAGGTAAAACTGGACTTTTTTTGACAAATTGTTCCCTGTGTTCGTGGGCTTGATGGTGTGTCATACCTGTGCTTTAGTCAACACAACTATCCTTGTGGGTTGCTTTCTCTGCAGGTTCTGATAGAAGCAGCAGAAGCCATTGGAAAACCGAACCTGAAGGAGGACATCTTCAGCATCATCCACCCAGGGCCTCTTCGTGTTCCTGTTCCCGCACCCGTGGTGCGCACTGTTGCTCCCCCGCCTTCGTTCGCCACAGCTCCCATTGCTCCAACTGCAGCTCGCACCACTGTTCCTGAGGAAGAACCTGACGCCACTGCTTCTTCAACAACCTTTCCTGCAGGTGCCACTTCCCGTCCCGCCTCGTCAACCAGCACCCCTGCACCTGGGATGGTTGCAGCTCATAGTTCAGCTGCAACTGTAGCTTCTTCCAGAGCCGTTGCATTTCCTGGAACTCCAGCTGCTGCTCCGCCATCATTTGCCACAGCCACCGTGTCTTCCGACGCAGCCAGAGCTGCCAGATTGTCTCCAGGTTCGAATTCAGCACCTGCGTCCAGGGACAGGTCATTTTCTGGAACAGTTCCCCCTCCATCATTTGCTTCACCTGGCCCTGGTTCTGCAGCCTTTCTTGCTGCTAACATTCCCACTGCTCGTACTCCTGTTGCTCCTACTCCTGATGCAGCTCCTACTCCTGATGAGGCTCCAGATTTTGATACAGCTCATACTCCTGATGCAACTCCTTCTCCTGATCCTGTCCCTGTTCTGGAGACACTCCCCGTACCTGGTGCAACTTCTGCTTCCCGTGCATCCCCTGTTGTTCCCAATGGAGTGGCCCCACCTCCTTCAAGTAGGGCGTGGCTTGGCTGGTTTTGAAAACTTGTTTTTTGTGTGTTACATGCCCCGAAGCAGGTGAATGACATGCACAGCTGTGAATGAAAAAAGATTTGTCCAGAATTGGGAGTTTGAAATGCATTTCACTTTTGAATGAATTTAGTAACTGTTGCATCACAAAAATCTCAGTCAGAGTCTATGTGGACCCGATTCTTTGGGATCATCACTCCATGAGACCACGATCAGATAGGACGTCCATCACAGAGACACTGGCACACAGGAGATGGGCATTTTCCTTGTCGAACATGCAAAATTTCACTGGGAATCAGCAAGGGACAGACAAACTTGCCTCTTAATGTCAACTGTGAATCAAAATCCGGATGGAATTTTTTTCTGTGTGGGCAAAATCAAACGTTCTGGTCTTGATTTTCTCCTGTTCATGATATTTTTCTGAAGTACCACATTTGCAAGACTCTCTGAAAGGCCAATATTTTTACTCAAGAACTTGCACAAATTTCCTCTTCTTGTCTGTGTTTGTCATGCAAACGCACGATAAATCTGTAAATTGTGTAAAACTTGTTGTCTTTGTCGATGTTTCTGGCCCCCAGCATTTACAAGAAAGAGCTCTCAAAATATGAGGGACTCCTGGTAGTGTGACTTCGGAATACACACCATGACTGTGACCGTCGTTGAGTTTCGTGCCAACGGTCAGTGTTCGCCAGGAGCAGATCTGAACCAGTCACGGAGGATGAAACTAGGAACAGACAACAAAGACGTCTTTGGAGTTTACCTTGTTTGGTCAAAAGGCAAACAGCAATCAAGAAGTGGAGAATGATGGTTTTTCTGTGGGCAACACCTCTCCAACGTTGTTGAGTCTTTGTTGAGTCAAAGTTTTGTGGCCCTTTTGCACAGCATGAACAACCACAGGTTTGACTGGTTGACCCAGTGGGTTTTGGCTTGTGTCAATGCACACTTTTGTGTTTTTGTATTGTTGTATTTTGCATTGTTGATGTTTTCAGAAAGAATCCTGGATCAGTACATCTTGTGTGAACACTACAGTCATGGTTTCTCAAATCTGTTTTGAGAAAAAAGCACCCTTGGAAGAGTCTTTTCTTCTTTGTCCAAGAGTAACGTTGGGAAAGCCTTCAAATTTAAGGAAGATTTTCCTTTGTTTCTCCAAAATTCAAGAACATGCTTGTCTGGATGCCCCGGATATATTCGTGGACGAACCACGTTCTTTGCTGTCTCGGCTCACAGAAACTGAGATCAACACCCAGTATTCTGTGCGAGTACACGCTTTAGCCACACCTACACACTGTAACAACACAGACACATGATGGCATTCCATATTTGGCAATTGCAAACAATACTTGTCAGCATGAAGACATTTCCAAGCGCCGTCACGCTCCGATTGGCACAAGCAAAGTAGGTGTGGGCCCACCAGGAAATTACTGAAGTTTTCGTGTCCAAGGCATCAGCACTGTGTTCACAAAAGACAGCATTCCAAAGAAACTGTGCCATTTCCAGAAGGCACGAAGGACGCAGAGCTTGTCGTTGGTTTTCTCAACAATGACGTGGAAACAAGGTGAGTGGGGTTCGATTTGACAACCCAGTGATCGATCGATCCCAGGCAACCCAAACAGCAACCCGTCTCATTGGTGGGTTGCAGTAAATCAATCCAGCCCAAAATGCGTTTTATTTGCACCAACCCGTTGCAATGCAATGCAACCCGGGTTGCCAGATCGCGCAAATTGAACGATGCCTCAGTTTCGTTCAGGTGTGGTGACATTGGGTCAAAATGAGAACAACTGCAAAACATGCGCTTTACCTGAGATCAGTTTTCTTGAGAAATGTGGTGTGCAACAGACCATGTCCATGTTTGTCAAGGCAATTCAACAGAGTTTTGGCTGACCGCGCATTGTGTGTTGCCACACGTTGCAATAGCAAAGGAAGGCTTTGGTTTTCCTTGGGAAACTGGTGGGTCTGGGAAGATTTCAGAACCCCAAAGGGACCTAGCCCGTGTGAACAGATTGGACAACGAGGCCGATTTTGCGCGAATTCTCGTTCTTTGCTGATTGATGGAATGATACCCAGCACTGCATGCTCAAGGTATTGCGTTGCTCTGTTTCTTTTCAGGTTTTCTCGTTCTTCACTTCCTCAGTGGTTGTGTCTGGAGCCAAGGCATCGGGAAAGGAGATCCATCAGTTTACGTTGCCGACATGACATTTTTGGAAATCCCCAAACATATTCCGTGCAACATCACTGCCTTGGATTTACATCACAACAGACTGACTGCTCTAAGAGCAAAGGATTTCAACTGCTACACTTGCCTTGAACATCTTGATCTCAGCTCAGGAAGAATAAGAATTGTTGAAACTGGAAGTTTTGTTGGATTACTCTCTCTCAAAAGTTTTACTCTGTATCAAAATCAAATATCACATTTGACTCAGAAGACTTTGGAAGGGTTATATTCTCTGAAAATATTGGATTTAGGATTCAATAAAATTAAGAACATTTATGCAATGTGGATGTCAGTACCAACACTGGAGGAATTGTATCTGGATCACAATAAAATATCAGTCATTCATCTGAGAGCCTTCTACAGCCTGCCTCACCTCAGAATTCTCCACCTGCACAGGAACGAACTGTTCATACTCGATGCCTACATGCTTGCCAGATTGTTTGAACCATCGCTGCTGGGAAGTGGTTTTCAATCGCTACGTTTGACAATGTCTGGAAATCCATTTGAGCATTCTGTGGATGACTTCGAAAGATATGCATGGTGCCTTGAAACAGTTGTCATGGTATACAGGTCCAAATATCTCCAGTGGGATGAACAACAGAAAAATAGGCGGGAATGCAGGTTCGACACTGGGCCGCTGAGCCACACTGCGGAATGTCTTTCCTGATGAGTACGTTCTTTTGCTTCCACCCTGTGCACTGGATGTTCCGTCTGTACTGTCCTTGCGCTGAGGATCTCAGGATCCTCGTCAAAGGCCACACCCAACTTTGGCAATCATAAAGAAATGTTCTTTTTTCGGGCGGTGAAATTTTATTGACCAAGCGCAAACAGAACACGCCCAGATGAAAAGCATGCAAATCAAATCTTTGCATTCCTTTCCCAGGTGATCGAGGTGATCGAACCAAACGAGAGAAGATGGACTCAGATCGTTGGGGAAAGAAAAGGAGACCCGGTTCGTTGGTGGATGACATCAGGAAAGGTGCGCTTCTTTGACAAATAACCATGCAAGGCATTGTTTGTCACGGCCTTGTGTTTTAACATGTGCTGAGGAACCTTCTCCTGCATTTGAACATTTTCACAATGGCTCTTGTCGTCAATAATCTCCAAGACACTGAATTAATTTCGGCTGAGAGCCCTCTGTGGTCTGTTATTGTGTGACATTTTGTTTCCCATGCAGGTTTTCGGAGGCTGGGCGTTGTTGTTGTCAGTCAGAGTGTTGTGATAGCAATCGCCGTGGTGGCTGTGTGCTATTTTCTGTGGAGATGGAGGAGTCTGTGGCTACCTGAAGCGAAAATAGCCGGAGCACACGAAGGGTCTGTCGATTTGTTTGTCTGTGTGTCTGTCTGTGTGTCTGTCTGTCTGTGGTGAGGTCTTTTGGCTGCGTGCGTGTGTTGTCTATTTGAAGAAACCGAGCCAACCAAGGTCACCAATCAAAAGCACCCAGTTGTGTGCAAACACTCAGCTCTCATTTGGATTTTGAGCCGAATTTGGTGTGAATTGTGTCCTTTTGTTCATTTGTGTCAGTGTTGCGGAACAGGCAGAGAGGAACCACTACAGCTACAGGCAGGAAGGTGAACCTCAAGGCAAGAAACCTGCAGCTTGATTTCAATTCAAGTCTCAGTGAAAGAGAACGGTTGCCAATCAGCCACAGGACAAACCCCATTTTTAGAGTTCTTCTTTGACACTGGTGATCAAGAGGCACAATTCTCCCTTCAAAACTCACAATTACACAATTCTGTCACAATTACAACTCCAACCAGGGCCCATGGATCCATCTCATGTGTAATGCACACTGATCCAACCCCATTCTTGGGTAACATTCCAGATGAAGAGTGTCTCATAGCTCCCATTGTGGACTGCCAACTCAGTGAAAATTCCAAAACTAATGCTGGATGGTTTGAGCTCAAGATACCTCATTGTCAAGGCATGGACCTCAACCTTGTGAGAGTTTGGCATGGCAACATTTACACTGAACCAACTGCTCCTTTCCAGAGAATACCAAGAAGTCAGACTCAAGCTGAACATTTGTCAATGAGGAAAAATGAAAGAAACTTTTATGTTGTTGATAACCATAACACCTTTATTTACACAAAAGAGTTCAGCCATTTTGTTTGTACCAGCTGCAAAAAAGTGTGTCATGAACTGAGCCAAGCTTTGATCTTTGGGAAGATACTTGACTCATTTTTAACAGGCATTGCATCATTGAGACTGTACACTGGTAGTCAACTGTACACAATTGAAGACTACATAGAGGTAGGTTTGGCAACTCCCCTGTGAGTTGCACTTCAAGCATGTTTCATGTGGCATTACATTCTCCTCCTTTTTCCTGACAAGAACTTTATGTTTCAGTTTTCTTGTCACTGTGCACCTTGTTCCACAGAAGCTAATCAAAAATGAAGCTGACTGTGAAAGGTCTTTGGTGGAACAAGTGGGGTTTGATTGGAATCGAGAACAGTGTCAGGCAGTGAATGACATTCATATCAGTCTCCACTCACCCATTTGGGAGCCAAGGAAACCAATCCATTTCAGGCAGCAATGGTTTCCAAATGCACGGAAAATTGTACATGTAAGAAGCTTTATTTTGTTCGTGTGTTTGCCATTGGTTCACAATCCATACTGTTGTGCACACTGTTACTCAACTGAAATGATTCTTTCAAAAATCTCCAGTTGCAGAGTTTGAGGACCTCATTCTATGCCACACCTGCAAGAAATCTGGTCCAACTATGGTGGCTACATTTGACTTGCTTCTGACAGGAGGCCAAGACAATTGTGGGGCCTCCATTCTGGGTCCTGATGTGGATGACAGGTCATTTTCAGGTTTCTTGGAGATGTACTACTTTACAATGCAGGATGAACCACCTGTCACTGTCATGCAGACCCACCTGGATGTGAGACGATGGGTAAGTCCTATTCATGGATCATGCTGAGAAGTTGAGGCAAAATGTATTGTTGTGCTCAGTGTGACATTGACAAGGAGTGTTGTTTTCAGCATATCCCACAGGGAAACCCAAGACAGCCTGAAGCTTCCGCACTGGCCCAAGGACAGCAGGGCAGCTCCACTCATCTTGAAACTCCCGAACTTGAACCAGCATCTCCTGAACCACAGTCCTGGATAAAGAATCGGGACCATCGCTTACTGCAGCGCGTGGCCCGGGAGCTGGTCACGTGTCCCCAGGACCTCGACTCCTTCGGGCACCACCTGGGGCTGCCTCACAGTGAGATCGACAGAGCGAGAAACAACAACCCGAACAACATAGAGGGAGCAGCTTTCAGGCTGGCTTGCATCTGGTGGGACGAGGTGGACCACACACGAGAAGAGAATCTTCAAGTATGTAAAAATAAGATTTTTTGACAAAACGTTGGGTTGCTATGCTTTGTGAGTTGTACGCAGAGCTTACTGTGCTGTTGTTCGCCTCTGAAAACACATTTTTTCTTGACATATCTACTGAAACCTGAAATGCTTGATTTTCTATTTCCAGATTCTGATCAATGCCGCAGATTTCCTTGGGAAGCCGTACCTGAAGGCACAGGTCCGCAGAATCGTGCATCCTGCACAGTGTCCGGAACAGGGTCCCACACCAAGACGAGCTCCACTTCTATTTCCATTTCCACCTCCTCCATCATTTGGATCGGCCGCTACAACAATGCCACCTCCTGTTCAAGGGATTGCTCCACATACAAGTCTTCCTGATGCAGCTCCTGCTCCTGATGCAGCTCTTGCTCCTGATGCAGCTTCTGATGTAGCTCCTGCTCCTGATACAGCTCCTGCTCCTGATGCAGCTCCTGCTCCTGATGCAGCTCCTGATGTAGCTCCTGCTCCTGATGCAGCTCCTGCTCCTGATGCAGCTTCTGATGCAGCTTCTGATGAAGCTCCTGCTCCTGATGCAGCTCCTGATGCAGCTTCTGATGCAGCTCCTGCTCCTGATGCAGCTCCTGATGCAGGTCCTGCTCCTGATGCAGCTTCTGATGCAGCTCCTGCTCCTGATGCAGCTCCTGCTCTTGATGCAGCTCCTGCTCCTAATGCAGCTCCTGATGCAGCTCCTGTTCTTGATGCAGCTGCTGCTCCTGATGCAGCTCCTGATGCAGCTCCTGATGCAGCTCCTGCTCTTGATGCAGCTCCTGCTCCTGATGCAGCTCCTGATGCAGCTTCTGATGAAGCTCCTGCTCCTGATGTAGCTCCTGATGTAGCTCCTGCTCCTGATGCAGCTCCTGCTCTTGATGCAGCTCCTGCTCCTGATGCAGCTCCTGATGCACCTCCTGTTCTTGATCCAGCTGCTGCTCCTGATGCAGCTCCTGATGCAGCTCCTGATGCAGCTCCTGCTCCTGATGCAGCTCCTGCTCCTGATACAGCTCCAACTCCTGATACAGCTCTTAATGAAGCTCCTGCTCCTGTGGCTCTTGATGCAGCTCCTTCTCCTGATGTAGCTCCTGCTGCTGATACAGCTCCTGTTCCTGAGACAGTTCCTTCTCCTGATGTAGCTCCTGCTCCTGATGCAGCTCCTGCTCCTGATGCAGCTTCTGATGAAGCTCCTGCTCCTGATTCAGCTCCTGATGCAGCTCCTGATACAGCTCCTG
>JAAUXT010000989.1_pt1 | contig 12998 bp, 15 predicted proteins | sample 7278171 | NCBI WGS metagenome assembly JAAUXT01 (sample SAMN14350112, study PRJNA611818) | marine sediment metagenome | isolation source: surface marine sediment (1.8m) | place: French Polynesia: Moorea | collected 2018-08
ACACCCGCCCTACTCCCCTGATCTGGCTCCAGCCGACTTTTGGTTCTTCCCATTCCTGAAGGGCCAGATCAGGGGACGTGCATTTGCTTCAGTAGCAGAGCTGCAGGATGCACTCATGGTTGAAATTGCCCGCATTCCCAAGAGGTTGTTCCACGAGGCCATCCATCAGAAGCTGCCTGAACGTTGGCGCAAATGCATCGCAGCTGGAGGCGACTACTTTGAGGGTGACAATTTGGTTGTCCCAAGTGACAGTGAGCTCCTGGAATCGTCATCAGATTCAGACACAGAGTGAATGGAGATCCTCTTTCCGCACAGTGCACATGAACTTGTGTTGAGGCGGCATGAATGTGCCATTGACTCCTGTACAGATCGCCGAATTGACTGACAGCGACATTGTTCTCATGGACATTTAACATTGACCAACAGCAGAGACATCAGTATTTGCATTTGTAAATTTGGGTCAAATAAATTTTGTCTCTGAACACAATGTGTGGTTTGTTTCGGTTGCACCGAAAAAGAACACCGCGCGGATGTTCATCTTCATTTGGACAGGCCTCGTAGATGTCCGGATTTGGAAGGTTGGGTCTGGGCTACCTTGCATGTGACTCGGTGTTTTGCTTGGGAATCCTTTTTGTGGCAAAGTGTGACGCAGACAAGACCAGACGTACCTCTGCAGGTGAGGCGGTCATCATCAAGCTCGAAGCCCTGTGGACAGCTGCACTGCATTCCGCCGGCGATGTTGGTGCACGTGTCGCTGCAACCACCGTTGTTACTCAGACACTCGTCAATGTCTGGAGGAAATTTGTGTTCGTGTGGAGTCAGTGTGATGCTCCGCAAAATAGATTTATTTGAAAACAAACAAGCTCCATTGCAACATCTTTTCTGAATGCTCATGCAGACTGTGCTGAACAGTGGGTATTTGAATGTGTACAGAACTTTACGTTGTTTCGCTTGCTGGTTGCATGGGCAGTCAAAATTGTTTGACATGTACCTTCGCATTCGCTGGTGGCGGCGTTGAACCAGTAGCCAACTGGACAGACGTTCACGCATCTGTAGCTGCCGTACGTGTTCACGCACTGTATGGGACAGGGGCTCGAGGAACATTCGTTCACGTCTGATGGAAAGAATGATCAATGTTGACTTTAACTCTGGGAATTTAACTGTTCCAAAAAGAAAAGCAAGTGTGATAAAAAACCCGGACCACGGAAAGTTCAAACTGATTCTGAGTTGCTGTGTTGGAACGAAGTTTTTCAGCAGTGATTTGGAGTGAACTGACTGACCGTGACAGTCGTAGGTGTTGACATCAAGAGTGAATCCAGGGCTGCACGAACAACTGTGGCCCGGAGACGAGTTTGTGCATATGTCACTGCAACCCCCATTCTCCACTTCACACTCGTCCACGTCTGCAATCAATTCGTATTTAAGAGCGTGACGTCCGAACGGGTTCGTGTGTGACTTCCGCACACTGTGGAGAATTGACATCCAGTCTGTGTTCTTTCACCTTGTAATTGCGAACAAACCAAAAGAGAGACAGCGTTCCCCTCTTGACGTCGCTGTGTCCTCTTCCACGTGATCTCAGATTGGAGCTTCGGCTGGAGTGCCTCTGTGCAAATGTCACCTTTGGGAATCCACTGATGGGATTTTGTTTTGCCCAGTGGGACGTAGCAAACATAAAGATTCTGCGTTTTGAGGTTCCCGCAGGCGTGATTCCCCAGAAACAAAGAGCTGTCCCCGCGCGGTGACGTGGTTTGGAGTTTACCCTGACAGGTGAGGCCGTTGGCTGCGAGCTCGTAACCAGAGTCACACTCGCACAGGAAGGAACCCAGCGTGTTGTGACAGGTCTGCGAACACCCGCCGTTGGCAGTCGCGCACTCGTCCACATCTGTGAACAAAAAGGCAAAGTGTTCTGTTCGTCTTCTCAAACCTCGTGGGAGGTTGAATGTGCAAATTGATCCTTTATGTTACGTCGCTGAACAAAAGAAACCACCGTGTCTTGTTGAACTGACCGATGCATTGGAAGTTGACATTGTCCCACGTGTAGCCGACGGCGTCTCCGCATATGTCGATGCACGTGTGAGTGTGCGGTTCGTTGATGCACATCTGGTGAGGGGCGCACGGGTACACGGGGTCCGCACACTCGTCGTAGTCTGAACAGAAATGTGAACTGACCAGCCGACAAGTAAATTGGAACCGTTCACTTGAGCACGTGTATCCTCTGATTCTCAAATGGCTGGAACGTCTTGAAACAGGTTCCAAGTTTTTCAACCAATTTCCCTTTTTCTGAAGACGCAATGATGGCTGCAAACTCGAAACAAGTAAGTCCGCGTGAACGGACCCGGATGGTCAGGCAGAGGGGGACGGGGGTCTGGCAGAGGGGGAGGGGGATCTGGCAGAGGGGGAGGGGGTCTGATGGAGGGGGAGGGTGTCCAGTAGAGGGGGGAGGGGGGTCTGGCTGAGGGGGAGGGGGTTTCAGGAGGGGGGGGTGGTTACATTCCAAAGTGTGGACAGATGCACACATGAATGCTAAGGGGTTTTAAGCCATCAGCGGCACCTAGATGGCCGGCTACGCGACCATCAATGAGAATCCAAAGAAATGATGATACCATCGCACGTGTAGCAGTTGTCCTGCAGCTCGTAGCCAATGGCGTCGTTGCAGTGACAGACGGCGAGACACGCCCACTCCAGGCACAGGTCCCCGCACCCGCCGTGGTACGACTGCCGACACTGAGACACACCTGTCAACACAACCGGGGGTCACCCCCCCCCCCCGGTTATGGTCCTCATGAGTTGCACTTGCCTTCGAACTGATTGAATCACTTACAAAGACGTCAACCAAACGCCCTTCTTCTGTTTTTACCCCTTGTCAATTTTTGCTTGCATTGGTGCAGCGTACCTTGCCCACCGATGACATGGATGTCACACAGGGTGAGCGGCGCCAGGTTCACGTCTCCGAGGAAGGAACCGGGCGGCGCCGGCCCGACGCGCTGCACGCTCACGTACTGACCTGCACGTGTCAAAAGCAACTCCTGCAGTCAGGGGCCAGACGCACATTGTTCTTGTCAGCCCCCAACCCAAATCCTGGACCCAAAAATAAACAAAATGGTTGCGTAAAACAGGAAGGCATCACACTTGTGGTGTCCTGATCGAAGCATTGGAAGCAAATCATTGGAAGATGAAGGAAGGTCAAACGCAACAGTATGAATTCGTTCCCCCAAAATGTCTGTCATTCACCAAATTTCTCCTTTGTAATGAAAGAGGGTGTCGGACTCGAGCTCACCACTGAGCACCGAGTCGCACACGAAATGCAGGTAGTTCCCCGGCGTGCCTGCCGTCGACTCAAAGTGACACAGGTCGTTGTTTTGAAAGTTGGCGTTGTCGTTCCCAACTCGAACCTCCAGGTTTGCCTGTGTGTCCCCTGCAGAGATACGAGGAAATGCTCATTCAGAACATCAGGTCAATCAAATTCGTGCGCGATGCAGGAGGCAGAGAATGTTGAAGGCTCCTGGACAAAATCTGCACTGAAGCCGAGTTACGTAGATTCTAATTTGCTTGGTGCAACAAAAACAAAACTTGTTCTGAGGCTCGACAACAGGAGGTGAGTTCTTGATTCATCACAGAGCACGTTTCTGTTGCATGACCAAACACGAGCCGTTGCAGTGAGTTTATTTTTTGTGGATGACACTTGAGTGTTTCTTCATCTTGTTCGGAAACGTGATGAACAGAAACAGAATGGGGAGCGACTTGCCGCAAGTGGAGCAGGGAATGGTGCCAGCTGAGTTCTGTACGTTGAGCAGCACGACGCGACTCACGTCGAACACGGCGCCCAGGTTCAGCAAGAACCAGGGAGCTGGGTCCTGGTCTGTAAAGTAAGCGAATAGCTTCAGACAGAAGGGCAACCAAGTTGCTTGGAAACCCCTTTGGCGGGAGAGTGTTTTCCTCAGAAGATAATATGTTAGCATTTCACTCAATGCACAGCGGTTCATTCAGGCGACGTTGTCGTGTGCGCCCCCGAAGACCATGTCGGCTGTAGGGTACGTGAATCGGCGTCATCACTGCGTCCACACTCACGAGCAAGCCATGTCGCGCACCCAACCGACTCACAGCCACCCTCTGGCCCAGCCCTGACTCGCACCGGTCTGGGCGCAGCTGCCGAGGTCGATGTGGGAGCTCGGGGAGGCGTCGACAAGGCGGCCCGCATCCTGACAATCCCCACCGTGGCACAAGGTCGAGACGGCCGACGCCGCGCTGCCGAAAGCCACGTTTGTCCAACCTGAATTACGTTCTTTACTGTTCAAGTTTCCAGACCATTTGTTGGTGCTGCAGGCGCAAAATTATGGCGGCAAGTTATTTTTGTCAGAGGTGAGAGGGGTGAGGTCATTTGGGCCCACTGGACCAGCAATAGTACAGACAAGTGAACACGATGAACGACCTGGTGTGTTGGTGTCCGGACAGTCGCATCGCCAAAGACTCGCACCCATGTCAACTGGCTCGTTCCCATCTACGCATTTCGGCTTGCAAGCTGAAAGCCCCAACAAATCCAAATGTATCGCCCGATTGAGTGCAGAACTTTCTTGAAAAAGCATTCAAAGCATCAAAGTTCTAAATATTTTCAACAGGACACACTTACCACCAAGCCTGCTGAACACTGACATGTCCATTTCCATGGTGACTCCCAGGTCCAGAGTGGTCACATCGTGGAAACTCTCGGCGCTCGCCTGCCCCGCCAGAGCAACCAGAAGGCTGTACGCCATCACGATGAGACCTCTACCGCTATCCATGGTTTCTGCAACAACGTCGAACCAACTTCCGTGTGTTTTTTCCCGAGTTATTCTTTCGGAGGGGTGCCGTTGTCGTTTTTCGTTGACATAACCTCCCCAGCATTGGGCCATCAGGCACACCAGAAACAAATTGTTTCCTTCTGTTGACGGAAAAGCTGTGCCCCTTCCCCCTTCAAATGAATGTTTTTGACACCATGATCGAATCACAATTGTTTCCTTGGCATGTTGAAAATCTCTTCTGTTACATTTCACACGACATTGCTAAGACAATTCGATTTCCAACCAAAAATGGGGGATGGGGAGGTCTCCCGTCCTTTCTGGTCTTGTGGTGAACACGGAAACAACCCACCTGAACTTATTTCCAAAAGAGGGCAAAACAAATCCCGCGATGACCAGAAGAGTCGTTCGTTTTTCCGCGAAACCTGGTGCCAATCAAAAGGCACCGTGAAGCGTTATTGCTCCAGATCTAAAGCCTTGCAATTATCGATCGCAAATCAGCGCACAAAACTGGATCTCAAGACACGTTGTATTTTTCTTATAGAAATAGTCCTCTTGTTGTGCGGTATTCAAGAATCTGTGTTTTCCACTGCTGTTTGTCAACAGGTCAACAAGTTCTCGGCTGCACCTGATTGGAGCGGACAACAAGTGTAGATGTAGATAATGAAACAACAAGTTCTCAATGATCGAAGTTCCTTCACATTTTGCGTTTTTGGAAGATGAGAAAAGTTTGCCGTGGATTCCTTTGGGATCCAACTTGTTGGAACAATTCCAGAAAATGAAAATCCAAAAGGGGAGGGGTTCAGCTGGTCTGGTGAAAAATTGCAGGGTCTTCTGAAGTTGAACCTCAGCATCCACGATGACGGAGAGTGCGTTCACAAAAGCGGCAACGAACACAAAAATGTCAAGATATATTTCCTCTCTTTTGTGTCACCAAAGGTGCAAGAGTTTAGTTTCTCGCTTCGTTTGTGAAGCACAACAAACACATGAAATTTTGACATCGATGTAAATTTTGCAAAGACGCACCGAGGGACAAAAGTGTGTTCTAACGTCCACAACTTTGTGTCAAAAGAAAGTTTGGTCCATTCGTTTGAAAATGTTGTGAATCCGCGATTCATCTAAATCTGAATCAGGCTCTCTGTGAAGGCAAAGAGCAGCTTCATGAAACAGATTTTTCATATGCCTGGGTAGAAGTTCACAAATTTGCCACAGAAGATCAGTGGGTTGAGCTTTTGAGTGAACAAACAAACATGTGAGATCCTTTCAGAACTTTGTGCGTTCAGCCAGTCGATTGAAGAGTCATGTTGATCAATCTTTGATCGAAAAGCACCACTGAGTAACTCGATACTTTGTGACGTCAAACAGGACTGAGATCAACGTGTTTGACGAGAATAAATTGGTAAGGCACACCAGAGTTGCGTGGAACAGAAAATCCACTGACAAGGACGTCCAAGGACAAGACTGAAATTAATCCTGGAACTTCTACCTGAGAAAACGTGCTGCAGCCTTGCGGAAAAAATACAGTCCAGATTTCTGTGCAAGCAGAACGCAACCAGCAGAGACATTCTGATCACACGCGTAGACAACTTGCAGAAAAAATCCAATCACAACGGACGGACCAGCACTGTTTGTTCGGCAGTGTTTAGCATCTCACAATCCATCCAGCTCAAGGCACTTCAGGATTCCGACCGGCAGTGACCCACGGAAAGAGTCGTTGAGTTGTTTCAGTCCAAGGCACATGTTCGGCGCATTCAGAGTTCTTCTGATGACGGTTCTGCTCGCGCGGGACAGAGGGGGCGGGGAATGGAGTTCTTGTTGGAGCAGGTGGAGCAAGTCCGCGTCTAGACCGGAGGCGGATGTCATCACCTCCTGCGTGTGTCTATCCGTGTTCACATCGACTCCTGCTTCAATGAGTAATCTCAGATTGGCGCCATCCTTGACCAGAAGCAAGGCCGTCAACAGGGTTCTTGTTCCACCAGCCTCCGGTGAATTTTCGGCACACCCTTCCTTGATCATGAACGTCACCAAGTCTCGTTGAGCATTGACAACCGCATAATGTAAAGCTGTACACTGCTTCTTGCATTTCCAGGCCACATGAGCACCATTTTGAATCAACATTCGTCCAATAGAAACTGCATGTTTATTGGCGCATTCAACTTTGGCGACTTTGGCAAGCAGTACCAATGGCGTGCAGCCGTACACATCGGCAGTGTTGATCATCCAGTCACAGTTGAGGTTGTTGAGGCAGTGAGCGACGACTTCTGGGCTCAGACTCAAGCATGCGCAGTGCAACAGCGACTGTCCAGCGTCGTTTCTGTAGTTGACATCAGCGCCGACAGTCACCTGAAATCAAAGTTCCAAAGCTTGGAAAACAGCCAGCAAGCAGATTGAACCTCCGGTTTTCCCATAGACTCGAACCTCTTTAGTGGCTTCCCGAAACCACACTGTCCTTTGGACTGTCACGTTTGTCGCATTTCATAGCTTTTGGAAGCATTGTGACAGAGGTTTTTCGGGCCTGTAGATCAGAGGGATGTCTATGGATAAAATACAAACGCGCGCACAGATGTACCAGATGCTTTAGGATGGGCAGGTGTCCGCGAGAGGCCGCGAGGCAGAGCGGGGACGTGGCGCGGATGAGGAACGTCTCCTTGCGCAGCAGCTCTGTGTTGGCGTTGTTGGCGTCGAGCAGGCGCAGCGCCCCCGGGACGTCGCCGTCCTCCAGCGCCGCCAGCACCGCGCGCCTCTCGTCCGCAGACTCGTCCCACACTTGCACCTGCAAACACACACTTCCAGCTTGGGCTTGCAGCGAGGGACGCTGTTCTCTATCTCCTCGTGATTCAAGGGACTACAAGCACCTAATCCCAACAAAAACTTTGTGCTGCCCCTGATTTGGAACACAGGAACAATGTCTCCTCAGTTTTCTGAGGTAGGAGTTGCCTTCCCTCCCTCAGTTGTGCCCAACTTGACCTCAATCCTGGTTCCGCAGGGGAAGATCGTAGTTTCACAACATACCTTCGAGCGTCTGCAGCCGCATGTGAGGACACAGGCCAACTTCCTGCAGCCAGTTAGCAGGGACACGACCAACAGCAAACCTGAAATTCGAGATCTCGGCTTTATCTTCCACCAGAAATTCAGTTAATGTGGGAATTGCCAATCTACGTCATCAATTCCAATTTTGAAGCGAGCGAATGGAGCTGGGTCACTGCGTGGTGCCGCCAATGTGTACGAGCCTTCTGACGTGTTGCTCCAACAAGGCCTTTCCAGCAGAACGTTATCCTTTCTCTGCACAACAATCCCTTACCCCAAACTCCGACAAGCACCATAAACAGCCCAGCAGTGAAGACGAGCAGCACCCTCCAGTGGCGAGCGGTGGTGACGTACACGCGGGACTGGTTTTCAGGGTGGAAGAAGCAGCGGAAGTCCATCTTGGCCTGCAGGTCCAACACCCACCTGATCACCTGGTACCCGTTTTCGCATTCAAAAGCTGAGCACGAAAACTCAGTTGCGACTGCGTCTCTGAAATTTGCACAAAAGAAGATAGACTACCACGCACGCTTCTCCTCAGCGTGAAGTTTTCCACGCGCTTCCAGTTGCCAGAGATCACAGCAGCTTTTCCCTTTGGACCAACAACAGCCAGGTTGGCGGGTTCCGCACTCGGAACCACACAGGAAGAAGCCTTGGTCGTCACTGCGACCTGCCGCCACCAACGACAGCTTCTCCAAACAATGCTGGATTTCATGGAGCCCCCCTGTCACCCAATCATGGTGCACTTCAGTCGAAAAAAAATAGAAGTTGACTGCATGTAGAAAACCGCACTCACTGGTAGGACCTGAAGAGCATTGTAGCGTTCCACTGCCCTGAAGCAGTCTCCACAGTCACGTTGACTTGCACACACGGAAACTCCCCCTGTCTTGTGCACGTCGACCCAGTACAACTCTTCTGCAACACAAAGTTTTTCATTCCATCACTCAAAAACAAGATTCGGCAAGATTCGAACAACATGTGAAATCAACAAACGCAGATCGCTACAGCTGTAACGGATGCTGTGGCACAACAGGTGCGGCGACCGACACGTTGCTTCACGGAAACGCGTTGAAAATATCTGCGTTTTTCAATTCTGTCGTCACCCACCATCCAGTGGGTGCAAAACTAATGGTCGTTCTTTTCAACCTTGACTTGAAGCAAAGGTCTCCCAGGGGTTGGTCTTTTTCTGTACAGAATCCTGGATGATTCGTTCAGAGTGATCAGGTACAGGGTAAAGCAGCAAGCGAAGAGGTGCACACTGACCAGGTAACTGCAGGACCTGGATCCGAGGTAGGTGGAGTTGATGAAGCTGCAGCGAGCGGCGCGGTGGTGCTTCTCCTCGCGCAGGTAGTCCCGCAGTCCCGAGATGCCGAGTTTGGACAGCAGCACGGGACCCCCCACCAGACACACAACCAGCACCAGCAGAACGCACACGTACAGCACCGCTCCACAGCACGACGTCTCGCGAACCTTCAGTTCCATGTTCTGCAGAAAACAAAACCCATCCTGATTGAAACTTGGCTGTTGAAAGTGTAACAAAAAGATCCCCAGGCTTGGTCTCCAGTCGTGGCAGAAGTCACCAGTTCCAGATGTATCAAGCAAGTTCCAGATGCCGTACGATTTCATTGGAATCATTTTGTTCCTTGGTTGTTTCCTATCGTTGCCCTGAATTTTTCCTTGCAGATTCACTCGTGCACAATACCTACGCTGCCGGTCAGTTTGCCCTCGTTTGTCACAATGAAGAATCCGAGGGAACATTTTGTGTTGTGAAACTTGTTTGTTTCAGCACACGTGTGCCGGTGGATCAAGTTACAGAAATATTTATGAAAGCCTTGTTTATGGATTCGGGAAAAGAGTATGAAGGACGCAATCAGACTGTGGCCTTCAAGAGAAATTAACCCCATCCATCCATTGATTGACAAGAAGACAAGGGCTTTTGCGTTTGCTTCTCCAAATTGCGTGTGTTTTGGAAGTTTGCAATGGAATTTCAGCAAAATGTGGTTGACTCAAACATTATGAAGGTTGTTGTCCTGGTCGGTTTGTGTGTTCGGAACCACCATTGAACTCGTCACAGCCTGGCGGCGATCGGCATTAAACAAAGCGTCTTTGGTGAAGTGAAGTCAAAACAATGTCTTACCTAACGTCTCAAAAGTTCAGGTCTCTGCCGCAGAATGTCCAGAAATGTGGGGACGCTTGAGCTGCGTGGGACTTTCCACTGTAATCCATGCATCATTGATGAGACTCGGCATTGTCATCCGCGGATCGATCGCGTTCTGCATGAGTTGTGCTCCAGAACAATCCCTGCCGCACGCGCAAACATGCAGCATGTTTGAACACACGCGTTGCAAAAGTCTCCAACCATTTGCAGGCTGAAGAAACTGCACAAAACGAAACAAGTGTGCTTGACCCAACTCTGCGTCAACTCCTTTGGCGTAGCTCGCGACACAATATATTCCAAATTTTGGACCAAAAAAAAGAGTTATCCAAGCAAGGCGGACCAAGCCGCGATGAAGCTGACAATTTTTTGACAGCTTGCTCGGGTTGGAATCTGGGCTGGATGCGTGTTGTACCTCTCACAGCACAAAGCTGTCATGTTTTCGAACTTCACGTCAGGCAGCTCAAAATGAGGCAGGTGCATCATAATTTGCAATCAATGCATATTGAATCCGTATCGATTGGCAGACGGTGTTCTGCATGACCTCATTGTGTGTACGCGTGACTGCGCTTGGATTGTTCAACTCGTGGCGCTCAAATTCGGAGTCACGTCCAGGGCTGCATCGAAAAGAGAATCGGTCTGTACTTGCTGATCTTTATGTGAACTTTTCAATTTTTTTCAGTGACGCGGATCCAGGGTTCAAATGGCGGAGCCCCGGCCACACGAACGAGTGGTACGAATGACGAAGCACGGACTCTGCCTGGCATCCAGTCGCAACAGACGGGACAGGCAGATCTGAGTTTCCTTCTCAGTTGGGAATGTCCCATTCATCACCTCTGTTGGTCCAAATTCATGCTGAAAGTGCGTGTATTTCAAGCGATTGGCACTTTGAAATGGACGCGCACATCCGAGGTTTGTGTTGTCAAAATTAAAAAGTGATCACTCGTCTCTATCATAGCCGTAGCACTTCGTCTGTTGCTTTGGTGCAAATAAGTTTGTGGATCATAATGAGACCTTGAGACCCACGGGAAAGGCAAGTAATGAACACAAAAACTGGGAGGGTGTCTTGTTTCTCTCAACCCGCCGAACGAAAGTCAGTGCCGCATCTTTCAGTTCGGATGACATAAGTGCACGGTGTCAACCTGTTCTGTCTTCTTTGCTTTGTGCTTGACGCAAGCGTGGAGTTTCAGAACCATAAAAACACATTTCAGTGGTTTGGTAGCCGCTTCCCTGCATCCCTGTCTCCGTTGTTCAGAGGCGCTGCGTGGCCGTGAGAGCGCGGCCACCTGTGTGGCTCTTAGAGTGGAGTGTGTAGGTCGGCGGCAAGGAGAATCTCCCGGTTCCTGCGCTTTGATGTATACATCTGGATTGTCTACCTGTCTCTTTCTGCACACACAGCAGATTGCATTTGCATCTCACGAGTGTCTTCCGGGCAAATGGATTTCTCCAGGTCTACCTGAGGAAACAAACTGCGACAATTGGCGGCAGTTTTCTTGTCAGTGATGAGCACAAGGGCAGATTGGTTGAGATATCGGAGCAGAGCGAGCCGAACTTGGTTTTTGTGTCCTGTCACGGACCCAGCAATTCCGGCACTTTTTGTGACAGAAAAACACAGAAATGACTTTGTTCGTTTGTCTTTATTCAAGCTCTGACACGTATCACAAAACACCCACAGCAGTGAGCGACATTCTGGCTGCAGCCTCATGATTGGGCTATTTCTCTATGCAGTGCAAGATCTGCGACATCTGAAAGAAAAACAGATCTGGTCACATTGAATTCATTGAGAAATTCGTGGATCTTCGTGAGATGTAAGGGCAAAGCAGGACTGTTCACCTGGGACTTGGCCTCCTGTTGACTCGCCACCGTTAGCATCCGCTGCGTGATCTGCCGAATCGTCGCCTGCAGCGGCACAGATTCAGAATCAAACTCTCCTGGACGACCCAGTGAAGCTACTGGAAACTGAATTGCACCTCCAACTTGCTGAAGAAAGAGACTGACTGTCAGAAATGAAGGACTGTCAGGTTCTTACCAATTTCTTCCTGAGAATGCTATTTTCTTCTCTCAGCTGCATGAGCTCCTCCTTCTCCTTCTGCCGCTCAGCCTGTCAATGGAAAAGCCGACTCGTCAGTTTGACGAAGCTTTCGTTCTTGGAGGAGCGAAGAGACACACCTTCTGGACCTGGGCTCTGGGCCTTGGCCCTCCTCAACCACCCCCCTGGTTTCTGTCCACTAAATTTCTTCAAGGACACCTCAGTCAGGACTACGACCCCGCGTGCCCTGCGCCTGTCACAATCGTGCTCGCAGGTGACACAGGCACGATCGTTGCAGAAAAAACACACAACCACAACAGAGAAACAGATAGACTACAGGAACGAACGCAATTGAAAGGACAAGGTCGAAATAACAAGGGACATGGGAATTGGGAGCGTGTTGAGATTCTGGCAAAACAGGAAGCTGGATTTGCAAACAGAACCAGTTATTGGTTTTACATAAGCAAAACAATTCGGTTTCCTCGTTTCTCCTGTCTTATGGGATTTTCAAGGATAGATTTAACAAGCTGTTTTCTGTTGGCGATGTGTTTGTGACTTTGATTTTTGCGGTTTGTTTTGCATTGATGTCCTTGACCAAAAAGGTCGTGCAAAATCGGAACAAGGGCTGCTAAACTCAAACAGGTATTGCAAACATCGCTTTTGGTCTCTCCACGCACGCAAGTGAAGGAATGTGTCGTAGCTTGTCTTGTTTTACTCACTCCACAGGTCTCGTTGTTTGATACAAAAGAGAAAATCAACACAGTGGAGAGTTGCGATAAATGAAACACACTCCAACGTCGAATTGACTGCATGCCGGGTCAAACAGTGTTGAGAATTCAGTTTAAAAACACACACATGAAATTTACGTTCATGGCATTGCCACGCATTCACACAATCAGAACAAGTACGAGGCAGAAAATTTAAGTGACCGATTCTTGTGCGGTGCTCAGAGATGGTTTCTTTGATTGTTCCCCTTTCTTGGTTGCAGAAAGACAAGCAAATGAGCAAGAGATAT
>JAAUXT010087090.1_pt1 | contig 12998 bp, 13 predicted proteins | sample 7278171 | NCBI WGS metagenome assembly JAAUXT01 (sample SAMN14350112, study PRJNA611818) | marine sediment metagenome | isolation source: surface marine sediment (1.8m) | place: French Polynesia: Moorea | collected 2018-08
ACGTCTCTACCAACACTGCGCCAGTGGTCGTGCCTTGGTGCGTACACCTGTTCCCCCCCCCCCCCCGTGGTTTTGTGAACCCTTCCAAACTGTCCCCGATATCCTCCCCTGACCGTTGCCACGTCACGTCTCTAGAAACTGCAGAAGTGGGCCCTCCCTTGTAATAGCGAATTTGACCAAACAGCCCGCAACCCTGGAAATAAACGCAAACGTAACTTTTGCCATGCTGTGACAATCGAAAGTTGCGTTTGCGTCTGCGTTTCCAGGTTGCGGGCTGTTTGCTCAAAGTCGCCAATGATCACCTGTCCCTCTCCTCTCGTGCAGTGAACCCTCCCTAACACCCCCCTAAACCACGTGACGCCTTCGGTGTGACCCCCCACACACCATGACCGTTACCACATCACGTCTCTACAGACACTGTGGAAGTGGGCGTCCCTTGTTCGGAACACCTGTCCCCCTCCTCTCGTTGTTTAGTGAACAGAGCGCTGAGTGTACCGCTAATGCAGGTTCCGTGTTGCCATGGAGAAGGGGCAACAACACATGGAGACCAATGGTCACTTAGTTACCAGGGGAGGATCGACGGCTTGGTCAGGGAGTCCATGATTTCCACAAGTATTGTTCTGTCCCTCTAAGCGTGAAGTCCGGTCCGAATGATAGTACAATTCCCTGTACTACGAGTACAGATGACGATACAGCAGTGTCCAGCTGTCACACATGTTATGAGAGAATCCCAGCGCGGTGTGCCGGTGCGATAACCCAAACTCAGAGAGTTTTGTGCCAAGCTCTCAGCACAACCAGAGGAGATCATACTCTGCACCATGAGTGGCACCACCCACCCGTGTACACAAACACACAGACACGCGTGCACAGACATCGGCACGTCCGCAACAGACACACCCACAAATACACACACACACACACACACACACACACACACACATGAGACACATTAGGGGTTTTCACATTCGTGACGCGGCGACAAAATTTTGACGCGCGCATCAAAAAGTCTGTGATTGGTCTGGACTGATAATATGATGCTCTCCATTGGGCGTCATGTTGAATTTTGACGCGCGCATCAAAAATTCTGAGGCCGCCCAACCGCGCGTCACCAATGTGAAAACCCCTATTGTCGTTCACATGTTCCCCCTGGAGGAAGCAGAAACTTACCTCCCACCCTCTAAGAGGTTGGACAAGGAGCAACAGACCTGAGGCCAGTTTACAATGAGAGATCCGCAACTGGGAGAGGTTCCGTTGCTCCACTCTCAGTGTACTTTGCTCAAAAACAAAACAAACAGTGAACCTGTCCTGCAAGACGAAGGGATTTTCACACATTCATTCCTCAATGGTCTGGTTCCCTTCCTTCTCTGCACCTGCCCCTTCAGAAAGAGACCCTTCAGCAAAAGATTTTACTGTGGACAAGAACCAGCACGGGCAGTGTCTACAGCACAGTCACCACAGCTGAAAGTTCCTGTTGTGTTTTGTCCCCTGGAGCAGATTGAAGGGCCCCTCAGAGACCTTCAAGGACTGGAGATCCATTCAGAGAATCCCTGACAAAAAATGGCCCCACCAGCCTCCAGTGATTTGCAGTGGTCGAAAGCCCAGACAAGAGACTTGGAATATTGCCAGGTTTCAGTGTACCACATTCTGATCAATTTCCTGCACATACGCAGGCCAAATATGAGTTCACACAATCAAGCACCATTTTTTCTAGAGAAAGTGCTGTTCACATACTTTTGGAAGAGGATGCCAAAATGCTTCCAGCTCGACTGGTAGCAGCCCAAATCACCAAAAACAGTGCAAGGAACAATTGCAGACACACCGGGGAACTGTGGCTGGAGCATTGTCCTCGTACATATGGTGGCACTGTCATGACAGGTCACAGTGGTTTCAGCTGAAGTGTGTCTTCTTGTTGCCAGTTTTTCATGTCCCTCCACACACACACCCTGATACACCCAGGCCTCATGGCATGTGGACCTGGTGCCTCAGGCATCAGGCCCAAGGGTGCTGAGCCTGTGCACTGCATGTACAGTCACAAGCATTGTGTTCTATGAATGCAACACACCTGAGTGCTATCAAGTATCAATCAATTTCTCCTCCCTTTTTCAGATAACAAATGCCAAAAGGACACTTGAAGCAACAAACACAACAGTGGTTTCCATAACAACTGCAGCTCCCTTGACAACAAGAGCTACAGGAACCAGGCCTCCTGCAAAGGAATGAAAACACAGGTTTTTACAAAATTTCATGAGTTGTGTATGCTTTCCTTGATGGATGGTTCATACCCCCCCTCCCAAAAAATAATCAAAACCAACCTTCTATCTTTTCGGATATTTGCTTTGGCTTTGAATTGGGCTTTGCTTGTCTCCTCTTCTCTTCTCTGATTGGCTCTGGTGACATGGATTGGTTGGCTGCTGATAAATTCATTGGCTGTGTGGTTTCTGTGGGTTCAGCTGTTGTCATGATCTCTGTCACCAGTAACAACAGGTAAATTTAACACTACCTTTTGCAATATGATTGATGAAAGTACATGTGTAAATGCAGCTTATTTCTTTTCAATACATTGGTGCTGTGTGCAGTGTTGGGGAACTGGGCAGAGAGCAAATATCTGACCTGGACAGGTTGGTTTACGGGTCCAGTAGCCGTTCCTCCCACATTTTATGTTTTCAGCATCTCCCCCAAACAGGCAATAGTAGGTCACAATGGCACCTTCACTGTAGGGCCCACTGTATTGGGTTCTTGTAGAGAAGAACACACCTCCTGGTTCTGGGCAATCACCTAAATCCCCAAATTTTATATCTGCATTGAGTGACACATTTTCATGGGAAGTGAGAAGAGGATACCTGCTCAAATGAGTTTCCTCTCCTGGATTTATGGAACCTCACTTGGGCCCCAACAGTTGACAGCTACTGTTTCCACCACAAGGAATCTTTTAAATTATCAAGTGATTTTTTCTGACTTGTCTGACCACCTCACCAGTGGCAATCAAAGTCTCAACCAAAGAGAAATCTCACCTGGGTCACCACACTGCAGTGACTCCCATGCACTGCCATCTGCACACACTGGGTTCATTGCCTTTCCAGACCACTGATTTGAGATAGATATTTGCCTCTTCTCATGCTTCAGCCAGCAGAGGGAGCTGCAGTCCCAATCATCTGTATTGACATCATGCCTGCTGAGACTCAGTTTTATTGGATCTCGGGTATGTAAGGTGTTGATGAACAAATCAGGGCTCAGAGTTGTAAGTGGGTTGTCCATCAGCCATACTTCTCTGAGAGAATGAAGGGAATCAAAAGCTTTCTCTTCTATTGTTTTGATCAAGTTAACAGAAAGATAGAGTTTTTCCAAATTATATAGTCCAGATAGAGAGCCTTGCTGAATGATTGACAGATCATTGTCAACCATGGAAAGTGTGTTGAGATAAATCATTTGTCTGAAAGCATAATTCTCAATCACTGAGATTTGGTTGCTATCCAGTCTCAGTTGAATACACTGAGTCAATGTGTTGAAGATTCCAGTTGGAACTTTGGAGATTAAATTTCCAATCAAATGAACTTTTTGCACCTCAGGTGGAATATCTTTTGGGATATGAGTCAGCCATTTGTGGCATCCATTGTAAACTTTGTCAAGAGAGAAGTAGTGATATTTCCTGCAGTTTCCTCTCAATAAGACTTCCAGACACACAACTGAAACAACATTAACATTGAGCTGGACTTGACACAGACACAGGACTGTAAAACAACTTTTCCCTTTCAGTGTAAAATTGTGTGATGCTGAGTTGTGCTATATTTTTCCATTGTGGTGTTCATCTGATGAAAACTTACCAGAACAAACAATAGTATGCCTGCTAAAAAGCCACATGTTCTCCGCACCACCTTGTGCACCCAGATCTTGGCCACCCTTTGGTATCTGGAAAAAGCAAAAAGTGATTCTACTCAGAGAGGGGTTGAGGTGTGCAGTATTTTCAGTGCAAACACCTCTGCAAACTGATGACAATCGATGCACGAGACACAAAGACCCTTTGTCTTCTGCTGCTCATTGATCATTGTGCTTATGTGTGATAATGACTATTGTATCCACAGTGCAGTGAGGGAACTGGACACATAATACTCCTGTTCAGTGTGAGACAATGCACATTCTTTTCCAAACAACACAAAACAAAACAGGAGGCATGAAGTGTTGTGTAATCGAACCAGCGTTCTTCGAACCATCGTCACTCGGTTCGACTACACATGTTCTTCCCGGCTCTCTTCTGAAGCTGCACCTGTAGCACAGCTTCAGACCCCGAGTATAAAACTACCTGTGATACTGTTTTCTGGGCTTCTTACCCAAGGGGCTCAGGTAAGTGAAATAAAACCTTTCCTGCAACACACGTACATGTGGCTTGTTTATGCGACCCAGCCAACAGAGACGGGAGACCCGGCTCCCTTCTCTGGGCGAAAGCTGCGACAAGGCTCTGCCAGCCGATGGCTCAGGAATGATGCTGGTATGAGCACCCCCATACATAACAGAAGCTTGTTTGTTTCTTCTGCCAAGATATTTTTCAATCAACACTGCATCAATTGGTTCCTGTGCCTTTACCCCCTGAATATTAATTCACTCTGGCAGGCCAAATATCAGAGTTTTGGGGTTGTGGTTTTTCTTTCCCAAAGGTGTAGGACCAAAAATAAAGGTCAAGGAACTTTGGAGTTCAAAATGGTCTGTTTCTGTGATTGCTATGATGAATGAAACATGGTGGACTTTCCCATATCCAGCCTCCTCCACCCCAACCTGCAGTCTCATTGGCAGTGCCAATCATCTCACCACCTTGGGTGACCACTAAAAAAGACAGGATTGGGTTGAAACAATGACAAGATATCTGGAGCCCACTCAACAACCTGGGTCTGAATGTTCACAAAATTCTGTGGTGAAGAAGAACCTGTATGTGATGAGAAGGTGAAGGCTAGAAGGTTTGTAGTGAGAAGGGACCACCCCTGATGACGCCCATCACATGACCCCATCTCTGTCCAGGCTATTGTGGGAAATCTTTCAGTTGAATGTGCTTTTGTCTAAGAAGACTACATTTTCTGCAGCTCCTCTGTGTTCACACCAAGACTTCCTGAGCCTGCAGTGGCGACCTCTGGATCCGGTCCTGTGTGTACAACCCTGGATCCCTTCTGGAACAAGAAGCAGTGCTCAAGGCAGCTGCAGTGTGAAGTCCCTTGCGGCGTCAGTAATGTCGTCAATTCTTCCTTGTTCATCAAATTCTTCCTTGTCCTCCTTGTCTTCCACCAGTCATGCTGTCTGTGGGGGGGTCTGGTGGGGGGAGGGGGAGGGGTAGGGGAGGGGGAGGGGCATTGGGTTGGGGCAGGGTCAGGGGACGGGGGACATTTCATCCACCCTGCCATACACTGCACTACCACATGGTGCTTCGCCCTGAAGGGACTTCGCACAATAGATCTAATAACTCTTGCAGGTTCAGATGAGCGGTGTTCACACAGAATCAATGAGTCAACATAGATTCACACTCTCTGGATTAGAAAGGCAGTATGCAGGGCTTGAATCCAGCATGATCAGCACCCACTGGTTCCAGCCTTGTCTCCATTTGTGTTCACACCACCTGCATACTGCTAACTTTGTGCAGTGAAGTACAGAAATGTGTAGTTTTAACCCTCACAAAGCCAGAGATTGTCATCCTTCACACCTTTGTTCTGGTCAGATATTGTTCCAGTCACTTGAAGAAGCAACCTCAAACAATTCATCAATTTCCTGAATTGACCAAAGAAATGTGAAAGGCCAAAACATGTGGTTCTGAAATCACCAACAACCAAGCAGAAAGGCAAATGTACATTGTGTGGTGCAGAATACAGCTTGACTTTTCAGTTTGATGAAACCCACAAGTGGGCAAGAACGCACCCATAGCAATCAAACAAGCACATCACAATGACAGAACCCCACAACCCCCTTCATTTTGCATTTCAGAATTTTTTCAATTCATTTCCTTTTGCAAGAAACAAACATGCATTGCTCCAAAAAGTATCTTTTTTGACTAAAATCTTTTGTCAGCTGCCCTTTTCCAACAAATTGCACCTTGGCTCAGAAATCAGTCCATTTGAAAAATATCACACAGTGTTGGGGTCAAAGTTGATACGTGTACGCATGTGATACCCTGTGAGCTATTTTCATTTTGTCAAATCCCGAACATAAGAATTTCAAAATTCATCAAAAACATGAAGATAGAACAAGGTGAGGCAGTGTTGAACCTGTGGTGCAAAACAAAGGTCACACATTCATTTCTCCATAGTCTGGTTCCAAATCCATCACTGCACCTGTTCCTTCAGAAAGAGACCCTTTAGAAACAGGTTTTACTGTGAACAAGAATCTGCAGGTTGAGTGTCTACAGCATTGCACGGGTGACAGTCACCACAGTTGAAAGTCTCTATTGTCTATTGTCGCATGCAGCAGGTGGAAGAGTCCATAGATCTAAGACTGGATATTCCTTGGTGTTCATGGAAAAACAGAGCACGGAACAGCTGCAAAGACAGAATGGGAAACTGTGGCTCAAGCCTTGTCCTCCCTTGGTGGCGCTGCCATCGCAGGTCACAGTGGTCAAGGCTGCAGTGCATCTTGTGCAGCTTTCCACACCTTTTGATTTCCCTCCACACACACAGCTGATAGACCCAGGTCTCCTGGTACAGGGATCTGGCACCTCTGGCAGCAGGCCCCAGGGTGCTGAAACTGTGCACTGCATGTACAGTCACCAGGGTTGTGTACCATCAATGCAACACACCTGAGTGTTGTCAAGTACCAATCAACTGCTCTTGCCTTTTCAGATAGCAAATGCAACAAAGACACTGGAAGCAACAAACACAAAAGTGGTTTCCATAGCAGCTGCAGCTGCCTTGACAACAACAGCAACAGGGGCCAGACCTCCTGAAAGGGAGAGAAAACACTTTTTTGCAAAAGTTTTTCAGGTGTGTCTGCTCTGGTTTGTGGATGGTTCATGCCCCCCAAAAATAACTTGCAACCAACCTTCTACTATTTTTTCAGGTATTTCCTTTGGTTTTGAATAGGGCCTTGCTCGTCTCTTCATCTCTTCTCTGATTGGCTCTGGTGACATGGATTGGCTGGTTAGAGATGAAGTCATTGGCTCTGTGGTTTCCATGGATTCTTCTGTTGTCATGATCTCTGTTACCATTGGTGGTTCTGCAACAGGTAATATTAACACCATACCTTTTTGCAACATGATTGATCAAAGTTCATGTGCAAATGAAGCTGAATGGTGCCATGAGAAGGTTCAGGGCAATGGGAAGAATGTAAATGTCTCACCTGGGAAGGTTGGTGTGTTGGTCCAGTAAAAGCTGTTGTAGCCATTACTCTGACATGTTATGTTTGCAGCACCTTCCCCAAACAAGCAATAGTAGGTCACAAGGGCACCTTCACTGTAGGGCCCACTGTACTGGGTTCTATTGGAGAAAAACACACCTCCTGGTTCTGGGCAATCACCTAAAACCCCAAAATATACATCTGCAGTGGGTTACATCCTTTCATGGGAAGTGAGAAGAAGGTTCCTGTTCAGACTCTCCACTCCTGGATTGAGGGAATCTCACTTGCCCCCACAGCAGTTCACAGGTGCAGTTTCCACCACAAGAACATCTCAAAACATCATGAGGACTGTTGTGTATTTGTGCCAAATTTGCCCAACCATTTCACCAACATGTGGGAGTCAGTGTCTCAACCAAATAGAAATCAAACCTGGTTGGCAACACTCTACTACTGTGTCAGCCAGGAGATGTTACTACAGTTTTTGACAAGAACTTGTTCATTTGCACCTGAGTAGCACAACCACCTCACTAGTGGGAGTCATTATTCAACCAAAAAGAAATCTCACCTGCGTAACCACACTGCAGCCACTCCCATGCACTGCCATCTGCGCACACAGGGTTTTTTGGGACTCCTACAAACTGATTTGAGATGATTCTGTGCCAGTTTTCATGCATCAGCCAGCAGAGGGAGCTACAGTCCCAATCATCAGTCTTGGCACGAAAGCTGCTGAGAGTCAGTTTTATTGGATTCAGGAGACGTAGGGTGTTGATGAACAAATCAGGGCTCAGAGTTGTCAGTGGGTTGTTCATCAGCCACACTTGCATTAGGGAATGAAGTGAATCAAAGGCTCCTTCCTCTATTGTATTTATCTGGTTATCAGAAAGATAAAGTGTCTGTAAATAAAACAATCCATACAGAGAGCCCTGCTGAATGATTGACAGTTCATTGTTAACCATGGTAAATTTGTTGAGATTGATCATTCCTCTAAAAGCATGTTTTTCAATCACTGAGATGTCATTGCCATCCAGTTTCAAAGAAACACACTGAGTTAATCTGTTGAAGACTCCAGCGGGAACTCTGGAGATGGAATTTCCATTCAGTTCAACCTTTTTGGCCTCAGGAGGAATATCTGGTGGGACATGAGTCAATCCTTTCTTGTATCCCTTGTAAACTCTGTCAGAAGAAGAGTAGTAACTCTTTTCACAGTATCCACTCAATACAACTGCCAGACATGCAACTGAAACAAAATGAACATTGCACTGCACCAGACATACAGCTGGCTTCAAAGAATGTATTCTTATGGTGTAAGACTGTGTTGAGCTGTGTTCATTTTGACCATGAAGTGTTCAAATATAGAAAACTTACCTGTACTACCTATATTATGCATGTTAAACAGCCCCATCTTCTCTTCACTACCTTGTGCACCAAGATCTTGGACTCTTTTGGAAACTAAGTGGTCCTCTTTGGTATCTCAAATAGCAAAAAGTGATTCTACTCAGAGAGGGCTTGATGTGTGCAGTATTTTCAGTACAAACACCTCTGCAAAATGATGACAAAAGATGCCCAAGACAGAAAGACTCTTTGTCTTCTGTTGCTCATTGATCATTGTGCTTATGTATGACAATGACTATTTTATCCACAGAACAATGACAGAACTGTACAGAGAATACTCCTGTTCAATGTGAGACAATGCCCATTTATTTCCTAACAACACAAACACAGTACATGAAGACATGAAACTTCTTACTTGTTTCTTCTGCCAAGATATTTTTCAATCAACACTGCATTGGTTTCTGTGCCTTTACCCCTGCACATTAATTCACTCTGGCAGGCCAATTGTCTGGGTGTTGGGGTTGTGTTTTTTTCTTTCCTAAATGTTCAGCACCAAAATTAAAGGACAAAGAACTTTGGAGTCCAAAAATGGTCTGTTTCTGTGATAGCTAAGATGAATGAAATGTGGTGGACTTGCCCATGCCCAGCCCCCTCCACCCCAACCTACACTCTCATTGGCAGTGCCAATCATGTCATCATCTCATGTGATGACAAAGACAGACAGGATCAGGTTGGAACCATGACAAAGTTTGTGCAGCACACTCAAGAACTTGGGTCTGAATGTTCACAAGATTCTGTGGTGAAGAAGGAACCTGTGTCTGATTGGAAGGTGAAGGTCAGTAGCGAGAAGTGAGGGTCACCACAGCTGAAAGTTCCTGTTGTCTTTTGTCCCATAAAGCAGGTTGAAGAGCTCCTCAGAGATCCTGAAGGACTGGTGATCCACTCAGAGAATTGGTAACAAAAAAACAGTGCAAGGAACAGCTGCAAAGACAGAATGGGAAACACTGGCTGAAGTGTTGTCCTCCTGTGGTGGCGCTGCCATCACAGGTCACAGTGGTCAAGGTTGCAGTGTCTTGTGGAGCTTTCCACCCCTTTTGATGTCCCTCCACATACACCCCCTGGATACACCCGGGACTCATGGCTTGTGGAGCAGGTGCCTCTGGTATCAGGCCCCAGGGTGCTGAGCCTGCGCACTGCATGTCCAGTCACAAGTGTTGTACATCATGAATGCAACACACCTAAGTGATGCCAAAGTATAAATCCAGTTCTATTGCCCTTTTTAGATAACAAATGTGAAAAAGACACTTGAAGCAACAAACACAACAGTGGTTTCCATAGCAACTGTAGCTCCCTTGTCAACAACAGCAACAGGGACCAGGCCTCCTGAAAGGGACATAATACACATTTTTGTGCAAAAAACATACCAGGTGTGACTACTCTTGTTGATGGGTGGCTTATGTCCCCCTGAAAAAAACCCAGCTCACAACCAACCTTGTATTTTTTCTGACAAAGGCTTTGATTTTGAATGGGGCCTTGCTTGTCTCCTCATCTCTTCTCTGATTGGCTCTGGTGACATGGATTGGTTGGCTGCTGATAGATTCTTTGGCTGCGTGGTTTCTATGGGTTCTGCTGTTGTCATGTTATCTGTCACCATTGGTGGTTCTACAATAGGCAAAATTGACACTGTACCTTTTGCAACATGATTGATCAAAGTCCATGTGCAAATGAAGCTTGTTGGTGCTACAAGAAGGCAAGGGGCATGGGGAAGAAAGCAAATATCTGACCTGGGCAGGTTGGTTTGCGGGTCCAGTAAAAGCTGTTGAAGCCTTTACTCTGACATGTTATGTTTGCAGTGCCTCCCCCAAACAGGCAATAGTAGATCACAATGGCACCTTGGTTGTAGAGCCCACTGTACTGGGTTCTATTGGAGAAAAATACACCTCCTGGTTCTGGGCAATCACCTAAAACCCCAAAATATACATCTTCAGTGAGTTACATCTCTTCATGGGAAGTGCAAAGAAGGTACCTGTTTGCATTCATGACTCTCCACTCCTGGATTTATGGAATCCCACTTGCTCCCCACAGCAGTTGACAGGTGCAGTTTCCACCACAAGAAGTTCTCAAAAATATCACATGGATTTCTGTTTATTTGTGCCAAATTTGCCCAACCATGTCACCAACATGTGGGAAGCTACTGTTCTCTCAGCTAGAAAAGAATACTGCAGTTCTTGACAAGAACTTGTATATTTGCACCTGACTTGCTCAACTACCTCAGTAGTGGGAGTCACTGTGTCAATCAAAGAGAAGTCTCACCTGTGTGACCACACTGCAGTGACTCCCATGCTCTGCCAGCTGCACACAATGGGTTTGCTACCACTCCCATGAACTGATTTGAGATGGTTCTGTGCCAGTTTTCATGCTTCAGCCAGCAGAGGGAGCTGCAGTCCCAATCATCTGTCTTGGCATCATGGCTGCTGAGAGTCAGTCTTATGGGACGCTTGACACGAAGAGTGTTGATAAACAGGTCAGGGCTCAGAGTTGTCAGTAGGTTGTTCATCAGCCACACTTCCATCAGACAATGAAGGGAATCAAATGCCCCTTCCTCTATTGTATTAATCTGGTTGTCAGAGAGATAAAGTGTCTGTAAATAAAACAATCCAGACAGGGAGCCCTGCTGAATGATTGACAGTTTGTTCCTAATCAGTGTGACTTTATTCAGATTTATCATTCCTTTTAAAGCATGTTTTTCAATTACTGAGATTTCATTGCCATCCAGTTTCAAAGAAACACACTGAGTTAATCTGTTGAAGACTCCAGCAGGAACTCTGGAGATGGAATTTCCATTCAGTTTCACCTTTTTGGCCTCAGGAGGAATATCTTGTGGGACATGAGTGAATCTTTTCTTGTAACCCTTGTAAATTCTGTCAGAAGAGGAGTAGTAACTCTTTTCACAGTATCCTCTCAATAAAACTGTCAGACACACAACTGAAACAAAATAAACTTTGAGCTGTGCTGGACATGGATACATTGGTTTCAGATAATGTATTCTTATGGTGTTTTCCCAGGTGATTTTGAGTTGTGTTCTTTTCTACCTTGTGGTGTTCAAATAAGGAAAACTTACCAGTACAAACAAAAGTATGCCTGTTAAACAGTCTCATCTTCACTTCACTGCCTCATGCACCAAGAACTTGGCCTCTTCTGGAAGACAAGTGGACCTCTTTGGTGTCTCAAAAAAGCAAAAAGTGATTCTACTCAGAGAGGGCTTGAGGTGTGCAGTATTTTCAGTTCTAACAGCTCTGCAGACTCTGATGGCAATGATGGACAAGACACAAAAAGCCTTTGTCTTCTGTTGCTCACTGATCATTGTGCTATGACTGTTGTATCCACAATACAATGAGAGAACTGGACACAAAACACTCCTGTTCAGTGTGAGACAAAGTTCATTCTTTTCCTTGCAAGACAGCAACACAAGAAGATACAAAGCCTCCAACTTGTTTCTTCTGCGAAGTGTTATGTATGGGTGCTCAGGCCAGCATCGTTCCAGAGCCTTTCAGCTGGCTGAGCCGTGTCACATCATTCACCCAGAGAAGGGAGCTGATCTCTCCCGTCCCTGTTGGCTGGGTTGCAATAAATCAGTCACACACGTGTGGTTTGCGGAAAGTGTTTATTGTCACTTACCTGAGCTTCAGAGAAGCGAAGCCCAGACTGAGAGAAAGCCAGTGTTTAAATACACAGGGGTCTGAAGCTGTGCTGAAGGTACAGACAGCTCCAGAGGAGAGCAGGAAAGAATCATGTGTGATCGAACCGGCAATCGAGGGTTCGACTGGAGGTGGTTCGATTACACAACAGAAGATATTTTTCCATTCTCACTGCATTTGCTTTGATGCCTTCAGCCACTGAACCTGAATTATCTCCAGGCCTGCCAAATGACTGTTGGTTTTGGGGCTATTGTTTTGCATTCATTGAGGTGCTGCACCAAAACTAAAGGACAAAGAACTTTAAATTTACATTGCCTTGCCTCGTCTATCCTGACATTCACTTTGACAAAACCCTGGCAGCACTCATCCCCTGACCCCATCTGTGTTCATGCCATTGGCCAAGATCCTCAAGACAACCAGAACTTGCAGGGCCTGGAGTGCCAGAAGATCCAGTTCTGTGTGTGTAACACAGGGTCCCTTCCATCACAGGTACTCTTGCAGGTTAAGACGTTCGAGGTTCCTGTAGAACCTGGAACCAGCCCCATCCAGATCCCTCTGGAACCAGCCCCATCCAGAGCCTCCTGGAACCAGCCCCATCCAGAGCCTCCTGGAACCAGCCCCATCCAGAGCCTCCTGGAACCAGCCCCATCCAGAGCCTCCTGGAAC
>JAAUXT010130905.1_pt1 | contig 12998 bp, 10 predicted proteins | sample 7278171 | NCBI WGS metagenome assembly JAAUXT01 (sample SAMN14350112, study PRJNA611818) | marine sediment metagenome | isolation source: surface marine sediment (1.8m) | place: French Polynesia: Moorea | collected 2018-08
TTACATTTTAGCCATAATCAGAGAATAGTACAAATATATTACATTTTAGCCATAATCAGAGAATAGTCACTGAAACAAGACTTGATTTCAAACCAGAATATATGATAGAAGCCCCACAAAAAGTGCTTTTTTTTTCTTCAAAAAGTGCTGTTTTTGCTTTTTTTTGGAAAATTGCAATACGAGGACTGTATATAGAAAGCCAAAGTGGACGATTTCTCAAGACCAAAAAACAAGTTCCAACCCATGCGTGTGGATTCGACTTTCAGGATGGAGGGCGAGAGGTTCTGTGCAAACAAAAAAATAATCACCGACAGCACTGTCCCTGAGGGTGACTGACCATAAAAATGGACGACTAAAAATTGGAGCGGAATGTTTGTTATTTCCTTGTGCACGGAAAGTTGAGCAACATTGGAATTGTTCAACATGCACATGTGCACTGTGTGGAGATGCGGACGGAAAAGTCATCCTGACTTGTCCCCAACTGCGGGAAGCCAAGCATCACGCCTAACACCGTGCACTTTTTCGGTCGTTCGTTGTCCGCTTCGAGAGCAAGCAAAATAGCGATTTTCACAAGTCAAGGAGTTTCCAAGCAGAATTTGTCAGTATTATAAATCAACGACGACCGTCCCTTCATGAGCAACCAGTTCTGACGAGCAAGGTTGTATTCGTTTCTTGTAAATTTGTGCAACCCCGGTGTAGGAGGATCAAAACCCTGCCCCAAGACCAGAATCCCCCGTGAAAATTACATAGCTTGGTCAATCTGAACAGTTTGGACAGGCCTCTGTCTTTACACACGTAGAATGCGAACCAAGTCGGTGCGCTTTGCAATCACGCAAATCCCACCCCTCCCCGCATGGTGACAAATTCCTTGTCATTCGACTTCTGCTGGTTGAAAGGACAAACAGGGGCAAATAGAAATGGTGTGAAAATTTCCAGCCACACCGGTCCTTGTCTCAGAAGACGCACTCCAACTAGCGCATTGCGTATTTTTCTGCGCCCAACTTCGAATTTGGTGCTTACGTTGAACTTCGCCAGCGGAATTCCAAACAATGGTATGTCTGGTCAACTGTTTTCAACTCGTATGCGGTTGCACATTGCAAGTGCGCCAAACGCACCCTTAATTGTGCGTGCGTTCTGAGGTGAATAGTTCTGGATTGTGAACTGTTTCTGAGGTGCAATCATTTTCATCACTGCATGCATGTGCGTTGCACATTTGTGTGCACACATAGCGAGCCGCCTTTGGTCAGTTGTCATGCACGCAAGGGAGTCGCCTGCAGTTGGCGTGCACTCAACGAGTGCACGACGAGCGACATCCGGAATTTCAACACGTCTTAATTGTGTTTGCAGTTCAAGTTGAACAGCGGTCAAAAAGATGCGATCAGGGAATTTTTCAACAAGAATTCCACTGGTGGTCTGATGACGAAGAAGGACATCGGCTCAGTCTTGAAAAGAATGGACATTGAGGCGAAGGATGAAGAACTGCAGAAGATCGTCGATCTCATCAGTCTTGACAGTGCGGACACAACATTTCTGACACGTGTGTCAAAATTGCTCTCAGCGCCGTCAGAGGCGTAATTTGTGGCGCAAGAGACAAAAGTTCGCTTGTTGGAAAATGCCGCAGACACAGTTGGTTTGTTTTGAAATTTTGCTTGCCCTTTCGAGACGATATCTTGGGACTTGTTGCTGGATGAAAGTGCATCTCATTGCAACACCTTGGAAATTTTCTGCACTGAAGTCATTTCGCGCACCCATGCAATGCGAGTCACGGAGGACCTGGGGTTCGAACGTTGGAACATGGCTCGAACATGTGCATGCATTCACATCCTTCCAACTTTCAGGGAAAGGAATCGGACTGGAAGCTTTCACGTGTTACATAGCTTACGAAGAGAGTGCGGGGGACCGAGACAGCCATCTCATTGACGCTTTCCAGGCCTTTGACGTCGACGGCGACGGAAGCATCAGTCGAGACGAAGTCAAGTGGGTTTTCTGTTGTTTTCTTTCCATGCACAAACGACATTATTCCGTACTTTGCAACCTGCCTCCAATGTTCCTAACGCCTGCTGCAGCTTGGGATTCAAACGACATGCTATCAGAAATCAGTCTCCAAGCCATCACCCATGGATTGTTGCTCATGCATGCAGTTGCAGCTTCTCTCATGCATGGGATGACATGAAGAACTGTGTCCATGAGATTGCCTCACACGCATCCAGTCCAAAAAGCATGCCTCCGACTGCAAGACACACAGCTTGTGTTGTTTTGGTGTGAGAACACGCAGGATTTAAACACACGAAAAAATATTTTCTTCGCCACAAATGCATGATGAAGAAATAATTCTTCAAAACAAAAAAAAGGAGCACAACTCGACAAAATGTTGATGCTTTTTTTCCATTCTGACACCACGGTGCACTTCGAGAATTCTTCAAAGAATAATTCCAAAACTGACCACACAACTTTGCTGTTTTCAGATATGTGACAACAATGATCGGAATCCACTTGGACTGGAACAAACTGATCGAAAAGTGCGACAAAAATGGAGATGGCAAAATTGATTACGATGGTAGGTTTGCGACGTTTGCATGGTGAAACCTGCCATGGCATGCTTGCAGCTTTGGACCATGTCGTGATGCTTGTTTTGCGGGAGCGCTGGAAAACGTGAGACTTGCACGCAAGTTCGCAACGTCCGTTTTCAACGTATCTTTTGCAGAATTTTGTGAGCTGATGAAGAAAACCACCCTGTGAACAAAGAGACGAAAGTGCACGTCAATGACATGGATGTAAATTGTGAACTGGTGCGCTTTGTGGAAATTGCAAACTCAGGATTCAGCGGCACGGTGACTACTCGTCCATCTGAAACTTTGGCGACTATACCTGAAAAACGTTCCACACATCGAAATGTTGGGTCTTCTGTTTTGTACAAAGGGGGCGGGGCGGGAGGGTGTCGGGGCAAATGTAGCCAAAAAAAGAAAAAAGATTTGGGAAAAATTGAACTGATGTTAAATGGTTTGTTGGTGTGAAAACCAACATGAACCTCGTTGTTGGTTTGGCTTGACAGACAATGGTGGAGACAGGGGAGGACCCATGCAGGATTTGCCGAGAGCCCCCGACCCCTGGGAGGAAACACCAGTCTTTCGAAAAACTTGGGACGAAAAAACAAAAACCAATGCTTGTCCGGATTCGCGTTTTTAAAACAACTTTCAAGCTGATTATAGGTTTGAAATGTTTTATTTCTTCTTCTTTTTTTGTGAAAAAACGTCTGTATTCACCAATTTTACAAGATTATTAGATACTTCCAGTTGGATCCAATCTGAGCATCGAGTTGATCTCGATCAGAAGAACTTTTGAGCAAGTTTTCAAAAACAAAAAACCTGAATGTTTGCGACGAAAACCAGGCGAACTCCTCCTCCTTCTCGACTCGCCTGGGCACACTTGGGCTTGTGATGAGTCCGCACATGGCAAAAGCACAATGGAACTCTCGAATGCAAAACAATTCGGCCCAAACGAAATATTGGAAAAAAGACCCACCCCTGAATCACAACATGCTTGAGCCAAAAAAGGTCATTTCCATGTCAGAAGACACATATTTTACCTGCATCTTTTATCGTGCAATGATTTTATCGCTCTCGGGCAATCTTGGTAATTTCAGTCTTCGAACAAAAAGCACTTCTTATTTATTACCAGATGAAAATGCGATTCAGACACCCTGTCTCCTTGCGAATGCATTTCAAGTCTTTTAAACCCCATCAGGTCAGCCTCCTGCAAGGTCTGTGATTTCACTGCATGGTTGCTCTTGCAGTGAATGTCGCATCGCCTTCGCGAAAATAGTTTCAAACCCTTTTTATCTTACTCTGACACACACACACACACTTGGCAGGCGGAATTTTGTACACGAGGGTGACACTGGCGATCGGAACGTACACGTGGACATTTCAGGTCGATCTTTCTTGGGATAACAGGTCAGTTCATGGATATTGATTTGAATCTTTTCCCTGTGCATTTTCAAGGAAACGCAAGTTTCGCCCACGCGTCAGAAGAACTTTCAGAAAGTATGTTGTCAGGTTCTGACGAAAACATACTTAAAATTTCACGAAAGCATTTTTATCACCGATAAGTGTAAACTGGAGCAGATCCATAGCACCTTGTAGAACCAAATGTTATGTGGAGATTTCAATGACAGAATGCAAATTCGCACGCTCGTAACAAAAGCACGCACAATTTGGTTCAGCATGCACACGCCAAAACTTTCAACATTTGTACAAACAAATTCATTACCTGCACGCATGGAATGTCTCTCAAAACAGGACACCTGCAAATTTAAGAAACCACAACCACAAAAATGATGACACTTCTCATATGTGGCGTGGGTCTGACATGTTTTTTGGCACAATCGGAGACACAGCACTCCATGCAAGCACCCTTTTGTCAATTTTCAGAGCATTTCGTGGATCTGAACGCCTTTGACCCTCCACGTTGTCCACAATTCAGACTACATGATTTCCTTTACTTCACATCACGTCAACAAAAATGTTGTTTCAATTATGGAGGTATTCCATGCATCGTTGCAATGGAAATTTAGAAACAAGTCAGAAGCTCACATACTTTTTGCAAGGATGCTCTAATCGGCTTCAGGCTCATCGAAGTGGAAACCTCAATTCAAAAGTTTTGAACCGTTTGCTCAACGACACAGAAAGGATTTCAACACAAGGGATCTTTAATGGCCTTCATGCAGAAGCTGAACACCGGAACACACTTGGCGCAACAGCCCAAACATTTTCCTGGAGTGGAATAGAACGCGTGTCCGCTACGGTCGCGGGTACCCCTTGAGCCGGCACATGCCACGTTACACTCTGTGCGACTGAGAGGGTATCTGTGATACGAATGTGGCCAAATCGTCAGTGCATCCTGCAGTCATATGACGAACCTGCGTGCAATTCGCCGCAAATGCATCAGTTGCACCAGCCTCTTGGAATTCTGCAGGTGAAAAAAGGTCACGACGAAAAGGCGAAGATGTCGCAAAACGATTTGAGGGCAATGCACGCAGCGAACTGCTGACAAATGGAATTTTGTCACAGCTGCTTGAACAACATGCAAGAAGCCTGCATTCTACAACTCTGCGATCTCTAAACATGTCGTACGAGCTCGCATCGTGGTAGAAATGGGTTCGCACCCCACAAAAAGGTTCCTGTTCAATCACACAATGACTTTTCGAGACCTTTGGTCGAGAAAGGAGTTGTGTGATTGAACAGGAACCATTTTTGTGCAGTGTGAGAACCCTGTCTGATTTCGTCGGTGCCGAAATGTGAACAAAAATAACTCAGCTGACGAGCTTGCTTTGCAACAGAACTTTCAAATTACACCCAAATGCCACGATCAAAGAAACAAATGTCTCGTGCTTTTCCTTTCAGGATATTTGAATGCCGAGAGTGCAGCAGCAAAATATCAACAGCAACCAAAACGAGAAAACGTCTTGGCTTTTTGTTTTGCGCTTCCTGATTCCCTCAGCAAAAGACATGCATGTCTGGCATGGTGCCATCATTGAGGGAAGTGAACAATTGAAATTTTATTCTCTTTTCTGGCACAGACATTTTCAAGCTACCGACTTCAATGTGCAAACGAAATTGTGAAGAAAAGACGAGTCCGCACAAGAGGAAAGTTCCTGTATACATACACTGTACAAAAATGACCCCTGCATGTGAAATCACACATTGCAATGACTTCTCTCGACCATGCGAAAAATGTCAGAACCCATTTCTACCACGATGCGAGCACATATGGCAGGTTTTGTGACCGCAGAGTTGTACGAGTAGCATGCATGTTCTTCTTCTTCTTAGTTGTTCTGCAAGTGCGAGGAAAGTGCTGCGACACTGATTTGTTAGCTCCATGGGGCGCTGCTTCGACACTCGTACACATGTACTCGTTCAGTTTGTGGCCAACAACCACCTGCGACCACGAACTGCAGTGTGCGAACACGGGTGCAAAACTCAAAAGTCAGGCAATTAATGCAGAGTTCAAAGCTGTCAGATGCCTTGGTGCATCCCAAACAAACACAGACAGGAATAAAACACAAACTTCGTGCAAAAAAATGTGAACCAAATCTAACTTGTGTTTTTGTGTGAAAATATTTCTTTCAGCTTGCGCTAAATTGACGCGCCAACCATTAACAGAACCCGATGCGTGCTGTTTCCAATGACCTTCTTCTCTTGCTCGCACTGCTGACGATTCACCGACCCGAAACATACATTTTTATTTGCATCAAAATGGCGTTGGAGGCTGAACGCCTCTGTGAACACCGAAACAAGCAATATTTTTTCCTGTCACCCCAACTCATGCCCCGGAGCGTGCAGCTGACTTGCTCTAAACTTTCAGCGGTGTCCATGCAACGCACAAATTTCTCACGCAAATTCAGTGCACTTTGTGTGCGATTGCAGCAGTCGACACGCAGCACGATTTCACTCCATCAAAACACAAACCACCTGCACGCATATGTTTCTTCGATTCTTTTGGGGCGTTCAAATCTTTCCATCAACTCAGGCGAACATTGTACGAGGCTGCTTTCCTAAGTTTTGATTCCACTTTTGCCACGGCCGAATCATTTCTTTTGAATTTTTTTTTTTTGGTCCCTGAGCAAGTCGGGTAGTGTGTCGACAGTTTGCGATGTTTGAGCACCATCTGACCTTGGTCTGAGGGTGAGTAATTGAGGTCACAAGTGAGAGTGCCGGCGATTTGCGGCGACCATTTCCATGTGTTGAGCGATTCTTTGGATTGATGGCTCCGAGTTTTACTGGTTTGTTGTTGTTCCTGTTCTGTTTCATTGTGTGCAATGTTGAAATGAAGAGAAATTTGAACCAAAGAGAGAACTTGAAGTTCATGGTCGCGGAGGGACACACCCCTATTGAGTGTTGGCATCATCTCAGGCGTGTCTATGGTGAGGAGACTGTCAGCAAACCAACCATGCGCAGATGGCACATCAGATTCAATGAAGGCGATGGTTTGACCCCTGTGACAGATCTGGCAAGGAGTGGTCGACCACGAGAGCAAAGAACTGAGGAGAAGGTTGAAGCTGTGCGCCGCTGCATTACCAATGACCACTGGAGTACTCTCAGAAATGCAGCAGATGATGCCAACATCTCGGTCACCACCGCACACCGCATTGTCAAGCAAGATTTCAAGCTCCAAAGGAAGGTCGCCAAATTTGTGCCTCAAGTTTTAACCCTGGATCAGAAAAGGATGCGAGTCCGCTGCTGCACTTTAAATCTGGAGAGGTTGAAGGCTGACCCATATCTCCTGGATAAAGTGATTTGTGGTGATGAGAGTCCAGTCTACTTGCATGACCCTGAGAACAAGTTCGAGAGCTCTGCTTGGCTGCCAGCAGGAGCACCATGCCCAACTAAGGCTCTGCGTGCACGCTCCCAAAGGAAGATGATGTTGACTGCTTTTTTTGACTCATGTGGCGCTGTGCACTTGGAGTTCAGTGAGGAAAGGATCAACACAGACTCCTACATTGCCACTTTGAGGAGACTGAGAGAGGCCATCAGAAAAAAATGCCCTGGCATGTGGAAGGGTGGGGTCGATGGTCAAACTGACAGGGAATTCATCCTGCAGCACAACAACGCCTCCTGCCACACTTCAAACAGAACCCTTGCATTCCTCTTCGACCAAGACATGCTCAGTCACCCACCGTACAGTCCTGACCTCGCCCCCTGTGACTTCTGGCTGTTTCCACTCCTGAAGTCCAAGTTGCAGGGGGTGAGGCACAGGAATCTGCAGGAGCTGAAGCTCTCAGTGAGGCAAGTCATCAGGGGAATTGCGGACGATGAGTTCCAAACTGCCCTGTGCAAGCTACCCATGTGTTGGCGCAAGTGCATTAAGGCTGAGGGTGAGTACTTTGAGGGGCGGGGTGTGCAGCCTGATCCGGACCCAGACTTTGACATTGTGGAAGTGCCTGACTCAGAGGAGGAGACTGTGGACCCGTCTGATGAAGATTGACTGTGATGTTGCATGAACTCTGTTTATTTCATCGCCATCCGCCGAGATTGTCCATTTTTTACTGTTGGTTTACTCAGAGGACATTGGCACTTTTGTTGTCTTTTGGCATGGAAAAGTTGCATTGGCATGTTGGCATTGTTGAATAAAAATTCCGGCACTCAGAAACCGCGTTGAATCACTCGCAGGACGATGGAATCAAAACTTAGGAAAGCAGCCTCGTATCACTCAAATTCGACCACTCATGCAGTTGCAGGGTGGCGTCTGCGCACTGTTGCATTGAGCTGAACAAAATCAGCTTCCAATCTCTGACACGATCTGAGAAAAATATCTTTGAAGAAATCTCAGAAGATAGACCGGAGGGCGAAAAGGGGTTGTTTTCTGCGGCGGAGACCCAAGGCCCAATTCGGGACCCAGTCCATGCAGAGCGGGTGACACTCACAAGACGAGAAGCGTCGCACTGCATGCGCACGGACCAAAATCACTGTGTCAAAAACAGCTGCGACTGCCTGCGTGCACATGTTGCTTCAACGGAAAAAAGCCTCCTTTTTGCGTTCAGAATGGAGCAATTCTGATGATTGTGAAGGCTGTGAAGAGTCGGAAGTAAACGCAAATTTTATGTCACATGTTGCTGGAAGTGAATGGCCCAAATCTGTTGATTTTTTTTTTTTTCATTATGAACTGTCGATCTTTGCTTTTTGTATGAGTTTGCAACAGATGCTTCAACGAGTCAACACCTTATCGACTGTCCGATGTTGATTTTCCATGGTGTTGAAGCTGCACGCAGTCAGTGTACCGCTTTGCTCTCAAGCAACAATAATAGCCCAAATGTGGGAGCGTGCAATAGTGATCACAATTATACACAAATGTGCAAAAGGCAACATGGCTGAATGTTTGTAGTTTTACAGGAATGAAAATGGATTATCTTGGAAAAGTCTTCATCCTTATTTCGTCACTGGATTTCGCAAGGCAAGATCCATCAGTTCTGAACAGACATCTTGTCCAAGTTTCTTTTTCAACATTTCCCTGTAAAAACTTGTCTGATATTTTCTGCAACGAGAATCGAGCAGTTAAGCTACTCCGGTGACGAAAACCAAGCACGCATGCCGACTGCATTCCACGGAACACTCGGCGGAGTATGACAACACCATTGTATGCATGTCCAGTAGAGGTTTACCCAACAGAAGAAATTTTGGTGCCAAAAATTTTCAATTGCTGTTAAGTAGGGTGTCACCCAACACGCCACTTGACATCGTGTTTGTCAAATTTTGGGTGACCCCCCCCCCCCCCCCGTCGCGTGACTGGGTCACTCTGCATTGGAGTCCGAGGCGAATTTACCGAGTGCATATAGATAGTTCTAAACAAAGGAAAAAACGAAACTTTTTCTGTCGTTGCCTGACGAAGTGACAATTGTTTCGACGGGTGAATCTATCGCACTTGATGTTCGGAAGACAGAATTTCACAAAGGAACTCTTGAGCTACAGCACATGTGTGTTTGGGTGCTTCGGTCCTTGAACGAAAAATGCACACAAACCCATGACACTTGCAAAAAAATTATCTCTCACATTCTATCTTCAGCCCATAACACTCAGGATCAACCATTCAAGTGTTCTCACGGGCTGCTCGTCGCTGCAGGTGTGCGGACTGCCGGTTTCAGGAGCCCTGGGACGACCGCGTGCCGGACCTGCAGCAGTCGAGCGCGCAGCCCGGCGTGACGGCGCTGGAGCTCGAACAGATCCACGTTGACTTCTCCAAACTGGAATTCGCCGTCAATTACTGCCTCCAGTCCTGCTGCCTCAAAGGTACAGACGTCCGCTGCCTGGAATCAAAACTTGCTTTCTTTCTTGTTTGCTGAGGGTTGATGTCCTGCAGGCGCATACATTTTCCAGCCATTGCCAGGTCCCACTTTTGTCTTTGTTGTCTGCAGAAACAGTATCATATCTATTCTGAAGTAAAAAGACACTGTTTCTTTTGTGAAATTTCAGAATACTGTGACGCTTTCACCGTCCTTCCTGCTGCAATTGCTGCAGCGAATGAGACGGTCAACAACTGCATTCTGTACACTTGCAGTCCAAGAGAGAAGTATGCCTTTCCTCGTCTTCACCTGATCAAGAACTTTTATTCTCACGAGCACCTTGCAGAACCTGTTGCAGCAGGCCACGCAGAGATTACAAACCTGAAGTCCGGCTTTGCTGCATATACACAGATGCATCACCAAAGAGAAGAAAGGGTATTATTCAGCTTTACTACAAGACGTACCGCAGACCACCACAAGCACCACGACTACAGATACGACCACTGTCACCACCACGACAGAGTCTCTTGGAACACAAACTCTGCTGAGCACCGGTAAATGTCCCAACTTCCTGTCCAATGTGTGTCTGGTGTGATCTTGTCCAGAAGATTCTTCGCAAAGTAGCGTCTTGAGTGCAAACACACAAGATTCACAATTTCTGCACACGCATGCAGATGGGGAAGAGAATACAACATCCAGTTCGAGCGCGTTGAGCGAGGCGACGCCCACCGGGTCCGTCGCTCAATCTCACCTGACGACCGACTTGAAAGCAGGAAAACAGGAAGTTCCAACGGAGGCGTCTTCCGCTTCACGAGAGTCTGAAATGGAATCAACAACTTCGACTTCAATCACCCTTCAAACAGAAACAACGCCCAAAGTAACAACTGCAGAAATACCTCCAGGAGAAACAACTTTTCACGAGACAACAACACAGGCAACCACAAACACAACTGCCAGCACACAAGTTGTGACAGGACCAGGCCTGGTCAACACCACAGGAGCAGCTTCAAACACAGGTGAATGAAACCAACATACGAGAATTGTCGACTTGTTTTGATACTTTTTGAAAAAAGGAAGAAATCTCTGAAGCAAGCACAACCAGCCAGCATAGAGGCAGGTGCATACGACACCTTTTTCTGAGATGTGGGACATTTTGGACATGTGTCTCTTTTTCTCATGCACTTGAGAACTCTTGCACGCCAGTGTTCGTTTTCTTCCTGCAGGACATTTTTTTCCTACTTTGCAGACGGCAGTAGCACAAATTCCATCGAACCAGAATCTGCTTATTTGGCCAGCAATTTGACATCGACCTCATCGGAGCAACAAAGCCAAATGACCCCAGCACTGATTGTGGCTTTGACGTTCGGGATTGGGTTCACTCTTGCAGTTTTCGTGCTGATAGGAAAGCGACTCTACGACAGCTACTTGAGAAGACACTACCAACAAATAGACCATTTGCTGAACGGCATGTACAACTGATTCGTGTTTTGTTGGGTTTGCATGCGCTTCACACTTTTCACGTTTTGGTACTTCGCTTTGAGCCCAGACCCGGCAGTTTTTCTCCCCCGACTGCAGACCAAGTTTTCAGAAAGACAGTCCGCGGTTTCCGAGATACGAGGCGCGTTCATTTATTTGTGAGCAAACCTCTGTCAGGCCTTCAGTTTTGCTCAGTTCCTTTGGCTTTTGGTCTCAGAATGGCTGGTTGTCTTGTGCCTACACATCTGCAGAGTTTGCTTGCTGATCTCTGAAGTGATCTCACTCCTGTGAAGGTGTAAAGTGTGAAATTTTGGAAGGAGTGGTGATGGCACAAAAATGTCAATATCTCTGGATTGGCTGGTCCAATCTTCTCAAACTTCTCTCAGCATTCCAATGGTACCAAGTTTGTGAAGATTGGACCAGCCAATCTAGAGATATCAGCATTTTTGTGCAGGCAAGTCTGAAAAGCAAGGAAATCCTTATATATGAGGCCTCAACACAGCCATTTGGCCATTCCCTCTGACCTTTGGGAACTTTAGACCAAATTTGGAGCAGGATTGGCATGAACATGAGAACTAAGATTTGGTGGGTTCATGCACAAGGTGTCTGTCTGTACACAAACAGAAATTGGTTGACATTGGTGAAGTAACAAGGGCGCACCGGAGGTATTCTCACATTCAAATGAACCCGCCTCGTACACTTTGAGATTGATCACAATTGGCTCTTTTCCCGAGAAGACTCAGTGAATCAGATGACAAGGTATTTTCTTTGCACCATAGGCAAGAATTGATAAAATACACACACACACACACACACACACGCACGCACACACACACCCGTTGGTTGTTTCCACCAGGGAGGGGCAGGTTCACAAAAATGACCAACTTTCCACCGGGTCTCCCTCTGAATTTTCATCAGGAGGTGGGGCTGTACTCCTTGTAGAAAAACGTACATGTTTTTCTTGCCTGTATACCACAGCGAGTTGTCGGCGTTTGTAAAATGTGTGAGTGAGTGCTCAATGCTGCAAGGTCTGAACAATTTCTTTTATCTTTGGGCCAATCCGCTGCCACAACCTGCATGGATGCTTTCCGTTTGTGATGAGATGCTGCATGAATGTTGCACGTTTACGAACCATGCATGCTGTACACCGCCAAAATGATGAAAACTGTCAACCCGCCAGTCAGCGCAGAGCTGCAAGCTCCGAAGAAGCCTGCATGCGTGCAGAGACTATCTTCCCTCTGCAAAAAGCAATGGAGAAAGCCGCCAAGCCTTTGAGTGTGGAAAACAATGTACTGCAAGTGTTGTCAATAGCTTTTTTTTTTCAAAACAAATGTGACAGACTTTGACCTGAAGGTGCACACACACACAAACACACACACACACACACACACACACAAAAACCGCGCAAACACGGGTGTCTCTCATACATATGGGAGACAAAAGAACTGCGCGTTTGCGGTTTTGCGGCAGTTGGGGTGGATCGGGTGGAGAGTCACCCACTCGTTTGGTCCCATTGGAGGTCCCACACTCAACAGTTATGAGCCCTCGACGGACATTTCTGCACAAGCGACCATGGCACAAACAATCGTCGCTCAGAAATTGAACAATCATGCACCTGGGAGGTGTCCGGTCTTCTCGAGTGTTGTATATATGAGTGAAGCCCCAGTAGTGATGTTGTAGTATAGTTTATTGTAGAGTATGAGTTGGAGCTCAGTGGTTTAGGCTACCTTCCTCTATGGTGTCACAA
>JAAUXT010023396.1_pt1 | contig 12997 bp, 11 predicted proteins | sample 7278171 | NCBI WGS metagenome assembly JAAUXT01 (sample SAMN14350112, study PRJNA611818) | marine sediment metagenome | isolation source: surface marine sediment (1.8m) | place: French Polynesia: Moorea | collected 2018-08
GTCAGTGAAGATTAAGGACTTGTCTGTACAATAATAAAAATTGCTATCAAAATTTTTCACCCAATCAAAAGATACGAGCGATGATCGGTAAAATAAATTTTGCGCCTCGTAGTATTTTCTCCAGCCTGATGCTGAGATCTCAGGGACCTGCGTTTCCTCTTTCCTCTCCCATAAACACAGGCATAGAGTCAATCTCTGTTTCTCCCACGTGCTGAAACACCGGCTGGGGCCGGCGCGAACAGAAGGAGTTGGAGCCACGTGCAGTTGTGACAAGGTCATCAACGAGGGGTTCGGCCGGTGTCCCGATTCTCCACACGGCCCCATGGTACCCTCTGTCCACTTTCCAACACATGTTGCAATGCACTATGACCGTTCTGTTTCAGGTACGAGGTTCGCTACCCGCCCGACATGAAGTGGGGCGCTGTGGAGGCGGACGGCAGCTGGAACGGCATCGTGCGAGAAATGCAGGACAAGGTACGTGCGTGGATTCTTGACAGGACGAAACGCGACACAAGCGAGAATTGGTGTCAAAGCAACTCAAAACAAATTGCAGCGAACGTCAAATGTTTTGTCGTTTCCACTGTCACGTTTTCTCTTCAATAACACCTGGTAAAATACGAGTCGTTGTTGCACAAACAACATGTTGAGCCCTTTGAAACCAACCTCCTTCACATTCCCAACGAAATATTCGGGTTTGGAGGAAGACACTCCAGAGACATTCACTCCACACAGGTCTGTGCAACTTAAGGCTGGTCTGGGGTCATTCACAGGAGTGGGCGAGGTTCCCCTTCCGTTTGCACCTTACTTGGGGCTGCAGTTAAAACCGCCAACAGCCCCCCTCCGAGGGTTGAAGCCACTGAGCAATTCCTGCATCCGTCACAACAGTTGCTCTGTACGAAACGAAGTCTCGCGACTGACAAAATTCAAAAGTCATCCCCTTTCTGATGGGGACTGACACTGGCAACAGCCAACACACAGAGCTTGGTTGCTTTTGGTCCCGAGTCCCTGACTTTCCTCCTTGTTGGATGCAAAATATTTTGCAACATTCCCTGGACCTTTGTGTTGCGTCGCTTTGTCTCTGACTGCAGGACACCACTTGTTTTTGAAAACACTGGGCACATCAATGAAGCTGTGACACGGAAATTGATCGTGGTTTTCATCGAGACTGATGGCCTTCTCTTGTGACACACAATCGTGCCTGACTCATCGACCTCTTTAATTTCTGAGTTCACAAAACGAACAAAGTCAGATCACATTTCCGATACAACTGGGCGAGCGTCCCTTGGGATGACGCAATGTGTCTGTTTCAATGTTTGATGTCCCAGATTTTGACGTTTTTCTGCCAAAAACGCGTGTACACAGCCGCAGGTAATTGATTCTCACTGAAAAAGGGCCAAATCATAAAAAGCAAAAGCCAGGACACAGAGCCTCAGTCGTTTACTCGTATCTTCGACAAAGAAATTCAGGCGCATTGTTTTGTTTGCTGCAAATTTCAGGTTGCCAGCACTCTGAAAGAAACACTTGAAGAACGAATTATTCCAGCAGAAATTTCCAGCAATAGATTCAACCTGCTTTTGTTTTCAGAGAGCAGACTTCGTCGTCGCTGCATTTTCGATTCAAGCCATTCGGAGGGTGGTGATGGATTTCAGCTTCCCGTTCTATGAAGAGTACACAGGGCCGATGTACACCAAGCCCCCTCCTCCCTCCAAGGTATGGTGTCAACTTGTCACAATAGACAGGTTCCAGTTACATCGGTGTATTTGTGACCCTGCTATTAATGTCCATGTGTCTGTGGGCTGTACGAATTGACAATGCTGAGCAGTGAAAATGTGATCTAGCGCACCCAGAATGGCCCATCATGATCCCCAAACACATCACTGGGACCTCCAAAGTCTGTCCCAAAGGTAGTTCTTTCCCAGTCTGTCAATTTTACAAGGCTCCAATGATGATCCTTTGACCTCAGCCCTGATCCGTTGGAGGTGTGTCGTGATCACGTTCTTCATTTTTGCCTGCTGAAACAAGGAGGGCCAAGAACTGTATGGGGGTCCTGGGGACTTTGCCCGTGAGTTCGGTGGAGATTCTCAATTTTGTGCTCAACGCCTCCTTTTCAACTTTCCAGAGCATCATGTACGGAAAGCCGTTCAAGTTCAAGGTGTGGCTGAGTATCACCGCTTCTCTGCCTTTTGCGGCGATATTTTTGGTGCTCTTCAGCGAAGCAGCCAGGAAAATCCTTTGGGAGAGAAGAGAGGAGTACAATTTTGACCCAACCAATTTTGGTGGGGCCCTCTGGTTGGCAGCAGGGACCTTCACAAATGACGGTAAGAAACTTTGAAATTACATGTGATGTTCTGAGCAATAGGTCTGCTTCGCGCTTTCCTGAGAGACCTGAAGCCTGTCATGTCACGAGGGGTGTTGTACCCTTGCAAAACACCAAAACATGTTGGTGTCTATTTTTGTACTCTTATTTGTGTGACTTATTTTCCAGCCGCATTCAAAACGAAGCTGGCTCCCTCCTTCCTCATCGTCTCCTCGTTCTGGTGGTGCTACACAATCATCATTGTTGCCACCTACGGAGCGAACCTCATCGCCTTCCTCTCCATTGATACCTACGCAGCTCCGTTTCAAACCTTGGAGCAACTGGCCAACATGCCTGAGTACAAACTGGGCACCATCGGTGGCACCTCCTGGATGGATGAGATGAAGGTGAGGAACAAGAAAAGCCATCATGGATTCAGAGGTTTGTTGCGTCGGCTTCGTTCAGGCCTGGTGCGTTGCACTTTGTGTCTGCATACGAGTAGATCTTCCAGTGTTCCAGTGATGTTGACACACACGTTAGCGGCTCTGGTTTATGTTTGAAAAAAGTGTACTTCTTCACCGAGCACTAAACGAGGGTTGAACTTGATTCCCAAGATTACTTTACAGTTTTCCAATGCACACTCACAACATTCTCAAAGGGAACTCGGAATTTTTGGAAGAACCTAATCTCCAATCCATTTCCCTTCATCCAGAGAATTTGATCGAGATGCATTTGCTTTTGAATGTCATTTTTTCACACACTGGGTTTGCATGTTTTTCTGAGTGCATTATCATGCACGTTCGTCCTTCCCATTATGTTTTGCCACGTTGTGTGTTCGCAGTTTGCCAAGCTGTCAACTTACAAAAAGTTGTGGAAGAAGTTGGAGAAGACGCTGGACGCGGGCTACGAGGCGCTGCACATAGAGAACGACCCGCACATGAAGCACATGTTCGAGGATCCGTACTACGTCTTCATGACAGGTGCGCTCCCCGTGTACGAGCCGATCCAGGGCCTCGCCAAGGGGTGACTCCACCGGGAGACCCAATTTGGAAAATGTCACGTGTATTCAGATCGACACTGCACCTGCGGGGTAAAATTTGGGGGGGGGGGATTGTCATTTGTGGGTCAAGGGGCCCGGGTGCCCCCCCCCACCCTGAATCTATCCCTGCTCTCAAAACAAGAGAAGCAGTGCTAAGGCAACTGCAGGTGCGATGTCCCCCTTTGATCTTCTCAAAGCCCATATGATTTGGTTGCTAGGAAAGCTTTTCCCTAGCAACCACAAGTGCAATAAGGTCATAATTTACAAATTGGATGTTTTGGATATTGCCATGGACATTCCTTTGAAACTCGACTGGAAACTACTTTCAAATACCTTTCATATGAGCCATATATTATGTCCCTATCATGAAAAGAACCTGAGATTTGGCCACTTGCATCTGGTTGCTAAGGAGTTTTGCATCTGGTTGCCAGGAAGGTTGCCATGGAGATTCCATTTTTCAAAATTTGAAATGTGGATTCAAAGACCTTTCCAATGAGCCCCAGATCAAGTCTGTACCTTCAGCAGTTGTTGAGATCTAAATATCTAAATATGGGGAGGGTGTCGGGGACATCTTCCCCAAAGTGGCAAAAAAAACAAAAAAATATTTCAGCACACTGCTAAGTGCTCTTCCCTAAAGGGACATCCAATAATAATGAGTTGGGCTTCTGGTAAATTTTTGGTTCTTTTGCTTTGTAGAATCCTCACACAACTGGCTGAAGTTCTATTTGTAATGCATTGTCTGATTGAAACAATAATAACAAACAAACAACCAAAGCAATCTTCTCCACACATGCTCTGCCATAAATTCTAAACATTCCAAACAGGTGCAGAGAAGATCACAACAGAACAAATTTTCCCAACAAAATTCTGAAGTTTGACTTTGGCCCCCTCCTCTCCGAAATAGGCAAGTGCAAACTTGTTTTCAATACATTGGGCATTTTTTGCAACCAATTCCATTTGCAACCCCCACAATTTCTTCAGCAGCTCTATTTTAGCAAGAGGCTGGTGACCCAAAAAAACTTCTGTTCAAGCCCTCCACCCAGTCAAACATTTAATTTCAACCACCTGAAAACAAGCAAAAAAATTCTCATGTGAACAACATACTGACAAGACTGAAAGCCATTCCAATTTTTTTTGATGAAAGTTGTCAACATACACCCTTGCCTAAATATTGCTTACTTTCAAGATACAACACAAAATATAAATTCAGGTCTAAAATTTTGTTTCTACCATGTGAATTTTTGCACTGAAAATTGAAAATGTTCCAAAATTGTTATTTGGAGACTTTGGGCATTTGATCCATTTGGGAACTAAAACACAACAACATGCAACAAATATATCTTGAAACCAAAATTTGTGCCAAAACCTGGCCTGCCATCTCTCAGCCAGAAATTCACAGTTCTTGGTGCCAAATTTCAATACATTGGTGTTGATCCCAAACAAACTGAAAGTGGACGTCTGGATCTGATCGTGCTCTGTGTCAACACTTTTTGGCGAATCTACCATTTCTAAAAGACCCGAGCTGATATGATTGTTTCCAGCACTCTTCTGGTTGTTTTGAAAGATTTCCTCAAGTTTGGGCGGGCTGTTGGGTGACCGTATCCACATTTTGTTTCCGCACTTCTACATAGATCTAATTTTGATGACTCAGTATTTAGAGCAGGCGCTCTATGTATCACACGAACTGGGTCACTCCATTTCACTCATCACTTGGCAAAAGACACGCATGTTTCAAACGACATTTCTGGAATTTTTACCAATAATTGGGAGTTTTCTCCCATCAGCAATGGATTTATTTGACCGTGCTGTACTTATTTACGCAGCCGAGGACTTTGTGATTGGAAGTTAGTGCCCACAAATGGTAGAATTGGAGGCATTTTTGCTGAAATGGTGTTTCAAACTTTTCGACTGACAACTTAAACTTTTGAAGTTGTGGTTTCTTGGAGTGTCCGTCGCGTCAGCTGATCTCAGCAAGTTGGTAAGTAAGTTTTTTGCAGTTCGGTGACTTGGCAGGTCGAAATCTGAACTCTTTCAACGGACAGAAAGAACATCTTAAACTTCTGGGTTCGTCGCGTGTGGAACTTTCTGATTTCATGTGGTCTAGAGTCTAGATAGAGTCAAAGTTTGGTGAACCATTGACATAGCGGTCCAGAGCCAACAGAATGTGCTATGGTAATAACGTTCTCCCCCGCCTGCCGACGACGACCCCCACCCCACAGATCTGTAACCATGGTATCGGGGGGGGGGGGTTACCACAGGGTGGGGGTCGGCCATTCTTGCCTCTGTCTGTCTGTCTGTCTGTCTGTCTGTCTGTCTGTCTGTCTGTCTGTCTGTCTGTACATGTTCAAAAAACAATCCCGGAAGCTTGAGCCTTGTCCAGATAAACCGCCACAGCTGTCTGACTGCTTTGGTCTCTGCATGGATCGACAGCTTTGGCTGTCTCATTGGTGAACACTTCAGGTGGAAAGTGTTGGACATCCACTCTTTCTTCGGGTACAGTGGTGAGATTTTTTGTCCTTGCACTTCCAGCAATCCACAAGTGGCGGGGGTGCACTCCCAGAGACCTAGACTGTCTTTCCAGATACGAGTTGCGCTTCTGAGTGGAACCCCTCCTTTCCTTGGAACCACTCCTCAGCCAAACACCCAAATCCACCCGCGCCAGGTGAGGCGCAAGTGTTTCTGTTGTTTTCTTTTTGTCATTGAGTGGCAACCTGGCGTTTTGGTCATCGCATGTTCTTACCAAACAGATTTTTGGTTGCACCATGTCTTCGCGAATATTCAGTGCACAAACAACTTTTCAAAGTCACACCAAACTCATGGATCGAGAATGTACGTGTGTTTGATTCGGATTGTCTCCACGTTTGTTTTTTGAAGTTCATGTAAACACATTTACAGGGAGCTTGTTTGCCATTGTGTTTCACTTCATGTACTTCGTGTGTGCTGGCATACGAATCGTACCTTTTAACTCTGGGTGAGAGAAAGTCAAAAAATCAAAACAGTTGATTGTACGAGCCTTGTCTTCAGGAAAACGAGCACGACTCTCTGAGTTCTGCAGTCACAGTGCTCAACAGTTCATTTGCAACAGTGTCAGAGCAGAGAAACGAGCATATCTAGGCACTGATTGACGATTTGTTCGAAGATGGCACTTGGAGAGCACGTTTCAGTTCTCAGGGCTCAAACAACTAGTTTGTCGTATTTCCGTGAACAGACGCATGCGAGTCTTCATCACTTTTCACAATTTGATGTGCTTCAAAATAAAATATCAGCGACATGACAAGCGTGCGGGTATTTGACACGCAGTTTAATTAAAACTAAATGAGATAAAGAAAGTCTGTCACAATGGTGAACCTGTGCGAGTGGACCCAGATGAGCTTGTGGACCCATGGTCCAAATTGGTCATTGCCTCGTACTGGTCTTGTTTGCTGTTTCCGTACAGATTTCCGAGCAATCACGCAAACGTGACTTTTGCAAAAGCACGGAATTTGCACTGCTCAACAGTATTCATTGTCTGTGTGGATGCAGTTGAACGGCAGCAGTTCACAGCTGTACGAGTATTTCAGACTGCAAGGCTGCGCAAGGTCTTCCTTTCGTTGAGATTCCTTTCGATTGCCGTGCACTGCGGCCTCTGGATCCGACTTCGTAATTTTCCCATCATGTGATGGATTAAATTTTATTGACGTTGCAGCTTTTTGCTGTGCAAACACAAACACATGTCTCTATCAATGCAAAGATCGGGTCGTGTTGAGTTCATTGTTTCTTTGTATTGATTCGTCGCATTTCTGTCAAATTGTTGTGCTCGAGTGCGTGGCGTCAACAGCTTGGTGACCCGTGTCAAACAGCGTCCAATTTTGTCTGGATTTGGTCGTGTTCTGTTCCATTCGGAGCGAAACGAACCTGTCCTGACAATTGAGGCCCTGGATCAAAGGTTGATCCGATCGCACGATGTCCGGAAGGTTCCTGGATGTCATGGTTTGTCAATTTGGCGTCCTTTTCTGCGTCAAGATCTGACTGCGTCAAGATCTGAAATCTTGAACCGGGTTTTCGCTCTTGTCCCCAAATTGCAGTCATTTTGGTGATACGTGGAAATGTGTGTCATTGTTGTGCAAATTGCCACCTGCAAGACCGTGAATTTTTGTAAAACCGACAACAAATCACACGGGCGAGAGTGCATTATGTCTTCAAGCCGTGGAGAGATTGATTGATTTGCATGAATATGATTGTACGTCGTACTCGTGAAGGAATTGATGCAGGGACGATGCTGTTGTTGAAAAGAAAACACTCTCACCGACAGCTCGCACGAAAGCAAAGAAACCGTCTCGAGCAGGTTACAGTTCAGCTTTGTCATTGTGATCCTCAAGCTGAAATGGAGCTTTTGTTGTGCAGGTGGATGGCAGTTTTCCGTGGGCTCATGGAACTTCAGCAACTCAGATTTGGTGAAGATCTGGAACGGCCACCAAGCCTGCAAAAAATACAAACTGAAGTTTGTGGAAAGAATACTTGTACGAGTCATTCCCTCCTCAGGTGGGATACTTCTTCCCAGTTCGTGACCCTGAACGTCTAATGGTGATCTGATATGCAGACAAACTAACAGCCTATTAGGTAGGGCTATAAACATACACGGCCGCAGGCAAAAATCACTTTTTGGATGGCTTCATGCGTTAATTGGAGATCTCGATCCCCCAGGACAAGAGTCGACAGGGTTGGCATTCCTGTGAACACCGATGTTTCTCCTGAGGAGAGTTTGATCGTGTTCACAATTGTCGCATGACTTGGCCCAGGAACAGTTCGTGCTTTTTGAGACGCCATGTGGCCGGGCGCGCATTGGTTGACGCGTGCGGAAAGAAACTGCATCTCTGAATGAACTTCCCGTGCAAACTACAATTGGGGGTGCACGGCAGAATTGCACTGAGGGGCTAAACTACCCTTTGCCTTTCAAGGAAGGTCAGAGTTGGGCGCAACAGCGGGATCAGATAGACAGAGCATCAGTCAGGAATACACACATCCCCCGGGGCGCACCGTCGCCATCAGTACACTGTTTCGGAATGCCTTTGTTGCTCGTGGCTGATCCAAATGAGCCAGTTGGCAATCGAGCTGGGTCTTGGACGTTTCTCGGACCATCTTGGTGAGATTTTAGAGAATTAAATCATGTCATGAAAAAGTTGACGAAAGGAGTGACTTTGGATTGGAGCGGACCTGCAAAAAGTGTTGCTTCACTTTCGCTTCCACAGAAGGCCCTCGCAGTTTTTCAGATGTTCGTGGTTTGGCTTGTTGGTCGTACTCTCAAGCTGATGCCCCAAAACCAAAGATCAACACACAAACGACGCAGGGTGTACTTAACAGACTGATTTAGTAAATCTGCCACTGTTTACCTGTGCCCAAATGTCTCGATACTTGAGTCTCACTGTTCAAACACGCGGGTTGGGTGTCACTGGTGTAATAGCCCTGGGGAACCAACTCTTGACTGAAGGTGCCTTGTCAAAAACTGGCATTGGCAGTCACAGCAACTCAGTAACTGAAAAACAGGTTGTTCAGTGCAATTCAAGTGGAACGAGTGTCAAGCCTGCCAGTGTTTCTCTTCGTGCTCCCAACTCCCAACGAATCATCAAATGGGGCTTCGCCATAAATGTTCCAGTTTTTGTTGCGTTCACCACCTGACTGTTGGGCAAACATTCACAATTGCGTGCAGGATGCAGCTGATCGGTGGTCTTCGGGCAGGCATTGGTGCGTCTGAGCACAGATTGAAGCCCGAACCTCAACGTGCAGTTCTTGTGTGCGAGCATCATGATCCTTTGTGACAGGACGAGGCACGCTCACCTCGAGGTGGTTGAGGTGCGCCTGAATTGACGTTCTGCGCTCGCGTTCACCTTTGTCAGGACCAGAAAGGGAGAATCTGAAAAAGGGACACGCGTCTGTTAAGCAAAGTTGCACAACGTATCTCTTTCTCGTGGTACACAGGGGAAAAACACAGGAAGCAACGGTTCGGTTCATGTTTCTCTTGTCTCTCGGGACGAGTGGTGTCCAGAACACGATGACTGGCTTGTCTTGAAAATTAGCGTCACGCACTTTCCTGTTCGTGACACATCATCGTGGCGTGAGGTGGTTCTTTGCGTAGGTGCAGACATGCCCTTCTGGACGTGGACCATCCCAGACACGGACAAACTGTGAAGTTTACACACAGACAAACAGCAAACACCGTTATCTGTCTTGGACTGGTTTTGGGGCTGTGTTAGCTTCCTGTGTTTGGCAACTTTCAGCAGTTGAGAATCTCAAGTGGGATCAAACACACTGTTGAACATGAACGAAAGGAAGGCTGGATTGGGGCTGCATTTGAGTGCGTGGATGAAGAGTTCTTTCGAGACCATGGTCCTCGTCGTCCTGCGTTCCCAAGATTGTCTCACGAGCTTCTATACACAGAATCAGATTGTAGTTCCACTCTGCCTTTGATGACAGAAATGTGCAGCTGCTTTTCGAAGAGTTTTCGTGCAAGCGAACGCTTTGACGGGCGTGGCCACGAGAAGCGAACAGCGGTTCGCTGCTGCGTGTGTCTCAACGGACTCAGCCGTATCAGTGAATTTTGCTGACCAGGTAGCGTCTTTGCGCTGTGATGGTTGATATCTTATCTCTCGTGTCTCTATTCAGTGGATTATGTCACCTATGAACCGACCTTATCTCCTGTGAATGATCGTCGCCCTTCCTGTGTGTGACATCATTTGTCGTGCGGTGACACAGGTGGGTGTCTTAAGGCACCAGTGTACTCGCACATTTTCAGTGCATTTTGATGGATATTTGGCATGTTTCTTGGAAGGAAGAAAGGCAAACAAAACTTTAAACACGTTTGCCCGAGGTTGGGCGACTTTTGCTGTTGGTTGCAAGCAGCAGTCTGCGTCTGTGAAAGCACATTCGTCGTCCTCTGTCGGGCCGGTTTGGAAGTCCATATCCGAATATTCAAACTACGCAGTGACACCAAAACGTTGGCGCACGTCACTTTCTCTGAAATGTTCCGTTTTGCTGCGATTGTGAGATCCTTGTCGGTCAGTTCTTTTCAGAAAAGACCCACAAGTGATTGATCCGTGTTGAACAGTTGGCAAAAAAGTATCCTGCGGGTACTTGACGTTGGAGTGTTGGCAGAGTACTCGAGATGGACTTTATCATTCTTTGATCGCCAAGCCTTTGTGAATGGGAGATTTTCGAAAGGTCAGGGGTTATCTGATAAGCCACATTTACAGGTTTCGTTGTGACCGTCTGTTCAGGAACGTGTGGAATGTGTGACGACATCGATTTTTGTGGCAACAAATTCGTGTGGATTGTTGCACGGTTTGATCGCGTCAAGGCAGCGACTGTTCTTCCAGTGACAGACAGGACAGAATGATGCAGGTGAGTAGAAAGCATCAATATCGCACGGATTTGCACTGCACTGCAAGGTTGATCCGACGCAGCGGGAGCCCAGCGAAGTCAGCAGAGGGAAGAAGGGAATTCAAATGCAGAACAAAATGGGCTTTTACTCCTGTCGGTTTCTTTTGAATGGTGTGTGCAGTCGGTTGGACATTTTCTGAAGACATGACCTCAGTTCGTTGTGCTTTCTTGTTGTGTGTGGTGGAGTGTTTGCAGCGAAACGAAAGTTCGACTCGCATTTGCTTTCACGCATCAGCGGGGTGTTCGTGATCTACGAGGTCATATCATTTAATTCGTAGAATTGTCATGTTCTTGGATGGCCGTTGTGCCCGCGTACTGCCGAGGCATTTAACTCATTTCTTGCGCAATCTGAACCAAAACAAAGCACATCGGAATGTCAACAACATTGTTCAGAGACCTGTGAAAACTTTTGTACACACAAAGAAGGCAAAATGATGTCAATTTTGGGGTGGAAACTTCATGCCTTCGAAGTATCCCCCATCAAAAACAAGGCATCTGCGGCACCTCCACACCCAGTCTGCAAAGCACAGTTCCCATTGTCTTTGGGTGATTTCGGCCAACTCCCTTTGCACTGCCACCTCCAATCTTGCAACATCACCATATTCCCTGCCCCTCAGTCTCTTCTTGAGTAGTGGAAACAAAAAAAAAACCACATGGAGAAAGATCAGGCGAGTAGGGGGGGGTGTGCCAGCTGGATCCACTCGATCGCCCTGAGCCAATCCTGCACAGTTTTTGCTCGATGTGCCGGGGCATTGTCCATGTGTAACAGTGCCCTGTTTGGCTGACACCTGATCTGGATTCTGCGGTGGAAAAGTGAGTCTCTTGCAGATTGGATGATGGGGAAGAACACTCTTGCATTGACGGTGGTGTTGTGGAGGCATTCCAGATGGACTAGTCCACGCCGGTCAAAGAAGGGCAGCACCATCAATTTCTTGCAGTTCCTTGGTCTCCGGGGCTCTTGAGGGCGATTTTCATGCGGTGTGATCCATTGCTTGTTCTCCTCTTTGGTTCTGGTTTCTGTCAGGTAGAACCAGGCCTCGTCACAGGTGACTACACTTGACTGAAATCCAGGATTTCTGCGACATCTCCTCAGAAAGTCTTGGCAGAAGTGCCTCCTTTTGTGCCTGTGCTCTGCAGTCAGTTGGTGGGGCACTAACTTTGCAGACTTCTTCTTGAGGTTAAGGTCCTTGTGCAACAACCTCAGGGTGGAACCATAAGAAATTCCAAGAGTTCTGGACATAGGATGCACCCTGATTCTCCTGTCTCCATCAACCAGAGTTCTGCACTGACGAATTCGGTGGCGTGTGCATGCTCGTTGTGGCGCTCCATGTCTCATCAGGTCACCTAACTTGGTGCGTCCGTTCCAGAAAGAGGCGTGCCATTTGTACACAGTACTTGGTTTGTAGCAAGTCTGAGTAAAAACTTGTTGCATTTGAGCCAGTGTCTCCTTTGGGTTGCGTCCAAGTTGCATGCTGAACCACACGCACACTCTTTGAACCAGTCTGTGTGGGATGCGCATCATCATATTCGCCCTTTTTTGATCCATTTTGCAGAGACAAAGACACATCTTGACAGTTCCAAGTGTGCTGTGAAAGACTTGCAGACCTTCATCTTTGTGCACTGGTCAAGTGTAGTCTTGGGGTCGGCACTCTGCCGACCACTGAGTTCAGCGGAGCCACTCGAAGAACATGACAATTCTACGAATTAAATGATAGGACCTCGTACTGTCATCGCACACGAAATTCACGACAGGCGACGCAGAAACAGAGGAAGGAAAGAGAATTTCCCCCAGAAAATAATTACTCTGGCCGTTGCCAAGAATCGTGAACTAAAACCTTTGCTTGTGGTTTTTCCTGGTGAGGAAATGTGAAGGATGATTTTGCGAACGCTGTGTCGATGATAGCCAACGAAGTGCATGGCAAAACCTTGCGGACGACAGCAACGTCCAGAAGCAAAACGAAGATTGCCTGGTTAAATTTAGATCTACTTTGGATGGGCTTGATCTGAAACACTGACACGAAGAAGCAACCCAAACTTTTGCAAATGAGGCAATCTATGACACACTGTCAAGAGAATTTACGGACACCTGGATCGGCTTTGGTTCTGTCCACCGTTCAATGTCTGGCTCCGAAACGACACATTTTTGATGGTCGCGTAGCGGCCATCTAGGTGCCGCTCTCAGCTTAAATGTCCACACTTTGGAATGTATGGAATGTGTGGAATTTTGCCAAAATCCCACCCCATCCTTA